>OBVK01000016.1_pt1 | contig 128061 bp, 111 predicted proteins | sample 1501201 | NCBI WGS metagenome assembly OBVK01 (sample SAMEA2580011, study PRJEB22360) | human gut metagenome | biome: human gut; feature: human-associated habitat; material: faeces | place: Denmark | collected 2008/2010 | reverse complement strand
TCAGGTCCTCTCTAGATGTTAGCTTTTCGTCACCCACTACAGTTGACAAAGAGCCCTTTATATTTAAGTATAACTTAAATTATTTTACTGTGCGGATACGCATAGTGTTTGTACCACCTGTACCTACTGGAACACCAGCAACGATAACAATGTTATCACCAGATTCTACAAGACCTGAATGCAATGCAACTTTTTCAGCAACATCAAACATGTCATCAGTTGAAGCAGGTTTTTCAGTAACTACTGGAATAACACCCCAGTTAAGCATCAATGATTTTTGAGTAATTTCATCGAATGTTACTGCCAAGATGTCAGCTTCTGGACGGTATTTAGAAATCAAACGAGCTGTGTTACCAGATTCAGTAAGTGCAACGACAAGTTTGATATCCATTGAGTTAGTAGCATCTTTAACTGCAGATGCAACAACTTCAGTCTTGCTTGAACGACCAAATGTTGATGAATCAAGACGACCATACTCTTTAAGAAGAGTTTGTGCATTTTTATCAATTGTAGCCATTGTACGAACTGATTCTACAGGGTATTTACCGTTTGCAGATTCACCTGAAAGCATTGTAGCATCAGTACCATCAATAACTGCGTTAAATACGTCAGATACTTCTGAACGAGTTGCACGAGGTTTATCAGTCATTGTTTCAAGCATGTTTGTTGCTGTAACAGCAATCTTACCTGCAGCATTGACTTTTGTGATGATCATTTTTTGGTAAACTGGAACCATTTCAAATGGAACTTCGATACCCATGTCACCACGTGCAATCATGATACCATCAGCAGCTTCGATGATTGAATCAATGTTTTCAATACCTTGTTGGTTTTCGATTTTAGCCAACAATTTAACATGTCCATTACCAGTTTCTTCACAGATAGCACGAACTTCTTGTACGTCTTTTGCAGTACGCACAAATGAGATAGCGATAAAGTTAAGACCTTGTTCAAGACCGAAACGAATATCGTCATTATCTCTTTCAGCAAGTGCTGGGAATGGGATTTTAGTGTTAGGAATGTTTACACCTTTTTGTTTAGCGATGATACCATCATTTTCAACTTCAACGATGAATTCACGTTTTTCAGCATCTTTGTCTACAACACGAAGACCAAGTTTACCATCATCGACAAGAACTTGTTTACCAACTTCTACATCGTCAAAAACGTCAAGTGCGCCTGCAACGTTCAAAGCGATAACGTCGCGAGTTGATTTGATACCTTGTTTAGTAGCAACACGAATTTGTTCACCAGTTTTGTATGCATACTCTTTAGCATCACCTTCGAACAATTCTGTACGAATTTCAGGTCCTTTTGTATCAAGAAGGAAACCTACTTTTTGACCTGCAAGGTCTTCTGCCATACGAACGACATCCATACGTTCACCTTGTTCAGCGTGGTCACCATGTGAGAAGTTGAAACGGAAAACGTTGGCACCTTCCTTGATCAATTGAGCAATGTTTTTAGCAGATGCTTCACGATCAAGTTTTTCACTCCAGTAACCATCTTCACCAAATTTTTTGCCACCACGGATTTCAACCGCAGGACCAAGTGTTGCAACGATTTTTACACGTTTATTCATGATAAATAAAACTCCCTTATATTTTTTGTCGCCTTAGCGACGGATTAACAATAATTTAAGTAACTGAGATTAGCTCAAGTTAGACAATGAACGGTTAAGGTCTGCAAAGTCAAGACGAGCTTTGTGCGGATTGTTAACGATAATTTTACCGTCTTCAGTAAGACTGAACAAAGCACCTTCTTCTGCTGTACCAAGGATTGGGCTTTCAACAAGCTCTTCATTGTGGATACCAACAGCTACACCACCAATACCTTGTTTAAGGAGGTCAACCGCATGCGCACCCATCCATGAAGCAAGAACACGGTCACGCGCAGTTGGTGTACCACCACGAACCACGTGTCCAATGTTTGTTGCGCGAAGATCTGAAGTGTCTCCAGCTTCTTTCATTTTAGTTGCAAATTCTTCTGCACCCATAACACCTTCAGCAAGTACGATTACATGGTGAGTTTTAGCACCTGATTCGTAACCTTCTTTAACTTTACGAACAACTTCATTGATGTCGTACTCTTCTTCAGGTACAATAATTTGGTCTGCACCAGAAGCAATACCAGCCCAAAGAGCGATATCACCAGCGTTACGTCCCATTACCTCAACGACAAAAGTACGTCCATGACTGAAAGCAGTATCTTGGATTTTATCCAAGGCTTCTGTTGCAGTTGCAACAGCTGTATCAAAACCAATTGTGTAGTCTGTACCAACGATATCGTTATCGATAGTTCCTGGAAGACCAACTGCTGGGAAACCATGTTCAGTCAAACGCATAGCACCATGGTAAGAACCATCTCCACCAATAACTACTACACCTTCGATTCCATGTTTTTTAAGTTGCTCAATACCTTTAAGTTGACCCTCAAGTTGGGCAAACTCAGGATAGCGAGCAGACTGAAGGAAAGTACCACCACGGCTGAGGATGTTGTCTACGCCTTTGGCATCAAGTTGGAAGATATCTCCTTCAACCATACCAGCGTATCCACGGTTAATGCCGAATACTTCAATTCCTTCAGAAATTGCTTTGAGAACAACTGCACGAGCGGCAGCGTTCATACCAGGGGCATCTCCACCACTAGTCAAAACAGCAATACGTTTCATTATTCCTGATACTCCTTTTATATATTTAACATTTTCATTATAACACAAAGAATTCTAAATGGCTTTAAATTTGAAAAGTTTTATCGTTTTTTTTAACGTAAAACCGTTTTCAACACTAAGGGTGCTAATTCCCTACTGAGTTCTTCGTTCTTAGACACTTTATATCGTTGACTAACTATCGTTTCCTTGCTTCCCTGATAACGAATAACCACAGGAATATGTCCAGGATGCTTGGCTAAAATTTGAGAAACTTCTAAATCTTTATTATGATTCTCTAGTAAAATCCAAAAACGCTCAGTACTAGCCTCCTCTATATTTGACAAAATTAATTGAAGACGTCCGTCGCGCTCCTGAGTTCGTCCCTCTAGATAAAAGAGACCACCTTCTTTTAACTTATCTTTATGATAGAAATAAGTTTCTGGAAAAAGAGTGACATCCAGTTTATTTACCCCATCAAAAACGCTTAGAAAAGCCATCTGGTCTCCCTTTTTCGTTCTGATAATGCGAACTGATTCAAGCTGAACCAAAACTGTAGCCTTACTGTTCAAAGCCAACTCAGAAATTGGTTGGTAGGGCCGTGATGTCATTTTTTGAGCTAAATGTAATGGATGTGTACTAAGCCCAACACCTAGTAAATCCTGCTCTATACTGTAGCGTTCTGTCTGACTATAGTCTTCATACTCCACCCAAGAATAAGAGGACTCTGCAAACAAGCTTCCTAACTCGTTGACAAAAGTAAAGAGGTTGCTTAAATTACCAATGATTTTCTGACGATTTGGTTCAAAGATATCAAACAAACCAATTTGGATGAGAGGAGTCAGAATATCGACTTTCTGATATTTGCTAGGAATACGTGTCAAAAAGTCTTCTATAGAAATGTATTTGCCATTTTGTTTGCGTTCCTCAATAATCCAAAGGGCAAAATCTCTTGGCAAGCCTTTGATAGTCTTAAGACCTAATACAATCTTTCCATCTGAAATCTTGTCCAGATAGGGAATCCTATTAATATCGAGGCTAGCTAGGGAGAAGCCATTTTCAATGGCATCCTTAATGTAATCACTTGACGAATAATTTAACATGACGTCATAGAATATCTGAGGGTAATGCGTTTTGAAATAGGCTAATTGAAAGGCTAGTGCCGAATAAGCATAGGCATGACTTCTATTAAAGCCGTAACCTGCAAACTTAGCCATCATACTAAAGAGTCGTTCAGCAATCTGTGGGTCACGTCCAAACCGACGACTTCCTTTCATGAACTCTTCGGACATCTTGGACATTTCATTGGCATCTTTTTTCGACATTGCTCGACGAAGCAAATCGGCTTTTCCGAGTGTAAAGCCTGCAAATACTTGGGCAATCTGCATAACCTGCTCCTGATAAAGCATGATGCCATAGGTAGGTTCAAGAATTGGAGCAACCACTGGGTCAATGAGATCAACTTTTTCCTTACCATACTTACGAGCGATGAAATTATCTGTATAATCGCTAGCTCCTGGACGGTTAAGAGAGGTAGTCGCTACTACTTCTTCGAACTTAGTAGGTTTAATCCGTTTAAGGAGATTTATAGCACCTGCCTGCTCGAACTGAAAAATCCCCTTTGTCTTACCACTGGCAAAGAGCGCTAGGGTTTGTGAATCTTCCAAGTCAATGGATTTGATATCAATAGCAATTCCCTGTTCTTCTTCAAGCTTCTCCTTCATTTTTTGAACAAAGGTCAAATTACGCAGGCCCAAGAAATCCATCTTAAGCAAGCCATTGGCCTCGACTGCGGAGGCATCGTACTGAGTAACCATCATATCCTCACCAGTTTTTAGCGGAATATGGTTGGTCAGGTCATCGTCACTCATCACTATACCAGCAGCATGGATTGAGGTCTGTCTTGGCTGGCCTTCAATAGCCTTAGCAATCTCAAAAGCCCTCTGAAATTCCTGCCTCTGATTAATCAACTGTCTAAATGACATATTCTTCTCATAGACAGAAGTCAGATTGTCACGAAAAGAAATCTTTTTACTAAGTTGGGACAGTTCAAATTCTTTAGCACCAAAACGTTTAAAAACATCTCGAATAGCCTGCTTAGCTCCAAAGGTTGAAAAAGTAACAATCTGAGCAGAGTGTTTACTACCATAACGGTCCCTAACATAATGAAGAAACTCGCTTCGATAGATATCGGGCAAGTCAATATCAATATCAGGCATGCTATAACGCTCTTCATTTAGGAAACGCTCGAAAAGCAAGTCATTTTTAACGGGATCAATCCCAGTAATATCAAGGACATAGGCCACTAAGCTTCCTGCAGCAGAGCCACGCCCCATTCCCATATAATAACCACGGCTACGCCCAAAGCGTAATAAGTCCCAGACAATCAAGAAATAATCATCAAAGCCCATCTGATGAATGATAGATAATTCTTTGTCTAAACGTTCCTGATAAACTGGTTCTCTTAACGCTTTACTATCCAATCCAGATTGAGCTAATTGACGTAATTGGTCAACTGCTGGCATATCACGATTAAAACGAGGAAGCTTCAAATCCGTATCAAATTGATAAGTAATGTCTGAAACAAGTTGCTCCAAATTGTTCAAAGCCTCTGGAATATCACTATATGCACTTTCCATTTCTTGAGGCGAGAAAAGAAGCTGATTCATAGGACAAATAGAGGCCTCTGACAAGGACACATTTTGTGAGATGGCATGTAACGTCTGGATAGTCGAGCGATCTGCATTTTCAAAATAACGCACTGTATGTAAAGGAACCACAGGATAATCGAATTCTTTACCAGCATCCTCAGGTCTTACCCCAATGAAAACTTCTGAGCCAAGACTCATCCCGGGCTCCCAGTCCTCACTTGGAATAATTAGGGCGATGTCATTCAGATAGTCTGAAAAAAGCGTAAACTCCCGTTGCCCTGAAGACAGCTCTGTTGCCAACTTCATCAAATTTTTATAGCCTTGATTATTTTTAGCTAATAGGCGAAAGGGAATTTTTCTCCCATCATAGAATAAATTAGCTTCTATTCCAATCAAGGGACGTAAACCATTTCTGATTGCAAGCTGGGCAAAATGATAGGCAGCATAGAGATTATCACGATCCATCAAACCTATACTTTGATAACCAAGCTCTTTGGCACGTTTTACATAGGTGTTTAAATCTACAACGCTGTCCATGAAACTATATACTGATTTTGTATCCAATTGTGCAAACATGAAGGCCTCCTTTCAAAATTATTTTTTGTCAAATAATAATTTAGTTTTCTAGAAAAAATCAAAGAAACCTATTCAAATAGTATTATATCACAAGTTTTTAAGCATATTAAAAGCAGAACCAGAGGTCCTGCTTTCTTGAAGACATTATTTTCTTAATAATACTCACCTTGACGGTAGTTCCAAGAATTAAAGTGGTCTGAAAGGTGCATCATAATTTTATCTATATCAAGACCTTTACGGATAACTACTGGACATGGTTCTACTGAACGGCTTCCCTCACCTTGTTCAGGAATTAATTTACCGTCTGCATCAACCATTGATACCATAACACCTTGTTCATAACGTGTTTCAACAGTTTTATCAGGCTGAATTGACGCAACGTATTCATCAGCTTCGATGACAAGGTCAACAGCATTTTCAATACGTTCACCAATACCTTCAACCTTACCACGGTTACCTTTACCTGAAGGGTTTGCTGATGAAGCGTAAACCATCTTGCCTTCTTTTTCCCACATTTCTTTGGCAATTTGCTCACCAGCTTTACCAAATTTAATAACGAAACATGATGTTCCACGTACATCAGTCATAAGCTCTTCACGGCCATCACCAAATGCTTGGAGTTTTGCGTAAGCATCCTCACGCCACGGAAGAATACATCCAAGAAGGATATCTTCATCCCAGTGCTTTTGATAGAATGCATCAATTTCAGGAGTCAATTGTGCCAATGCACGCAACTCATCCATGCTTCCGCAAAGAACAACACCTGGTTTGTTACGGTTACGTTCTTTAGCTTCGAATTTACGTTCCAAACCAGCTTTATCGCTAGTCATAATAATGTAACCAACTTTAGTTGGTGTAACGATACATCCACCTTCACCTTTAAGAATTTCAAAACCTTCTTGGTTAAGGTTACCATCCCATTGGACATGTTTAGTCATAATGTGTGTTCTCCATCTAATTTATAATACATATATTTTATCATGTTCATAGTTATCAGGCAAGTAATTTTCGGAATATTCGAAAATATAAGACTATTACTGCCAATAGCTTGGACGATGTTTTTCGTACTCGGTGATCAAATCCTCATACTGCAAGGTAATCCCTATATCATCTAATCCATTTAAAAGTTTATGTTTCCATTCACCATCAATTTCGAAAGTGAACTCACCAACCGGTGAAATAATTTTTTGTTGTTCTAAGTCTACCGTCACTTTATCAGTAGGTTTTAATTGTTTCAATTTTTGACGTACTTCTATCGGTTGAACAATTGGTAACATCCCATTATTAAGTTCATTATTATAGTGAATGTCTCCGAAGGAACCTGCAATAACAACTTTAAATCCGTAGTCAGCTAGGGCCCACGCAGCATGTTCACGAGATGAACCTGCACCGAAATTATCACCTGTTATTAAAATAGTTGCTTTACGATATTCAGGTCGGTTAAAAACAAAATCAGGATCCTCAGTATATTTGTCATCTTTATAACGCCAAGCATACATCAAATATTTTCCAAAACCTTTTTTGTCAATCAGTTTGAGAAACTGTTTGGGAAGAATCTGGTCGGTATCGATGTTATCATTCATCAATGGAACTGTCGTCCCGGTATAAATGGTAAATTTTTCCATGTTTCCTCCTTATTGTACTTCTGGCATTTGGCGAACATCAACGAAACGTCCGGCGATAGCTGCTGCCGCTGCCATTGCAGGACTGCAAAGGTGTGTTTTTGCTCCAAACCCCTGTCGATCCTCAAAATTTCGATTACTTGTTGAAGCACAGTGGACCCCATCAGGAACTTTATCTGGATTCATTCCAAGACACATCGAGCATCCTGGGTCTCTCCATTCAAAACCAGCATCTTTAAATATCTTATCCAAGCCAATTTTCTCTGCAGCTTGTTTAACAGGTCTAGAACCTGGAACCACAATAGCTGTCAAATTAGGGGCAATCTTCTTACCTTTAACAAATCTGGCTGCCAACTGCAAGTCACTCAAGCGAGCATTAGTACAAGACCCAATAAAGATATACCCAAGATCAATGTCTTCTGCTTTTTGACCCGGACGAAGATCCATATAATGGTATGCACGCTCATCATTCATATCTCGAACTTCAGGGAATGGCGTATCAAAATCTACTCCCATAGATGGATTAGTTCCCCATGTGACCATTGGTGCCAACTCAGAAACATCCATACGAATGACTTTATCGTATTCTGCATCATCATCACTAACTAGTGTCTTCCAGTCAGCTACTGCTGCATCAAAATCCTCAGGAACACATTCTCGACCACGCATATAATCATATGTTGCTTGGTCTGGATTCATAATTCCCATTTTCGAACCAAATTCAATTGACATATTACAGATTGTCATGCGTTCTTCCATAGTCAAACGGTCAATTGCCTCACCGCGGTACTCTACAACATAACCCACTCCACAAGCAACCCCATATTTAGCAATCAAGGCGAGAATGTAATCTTTTGAATAAATGCCTTTCTGAGGTTTCCCAGTGAATTCTACCAACATCTTTTTAGGCTTGACTTGCCAAAGTGTCTGTGTAGCAAAGACATGCTCAACCTCGCTCGTTCCAATACCAAAGGCTATAGCTCCAAAGGCACCGTGGGTAGCTGTGTGGCTATCCCCACAAACAATAAACTTACCTGGTTGCGTACGTCCTGTTTCTGGACCAACCATATGTACGATTCCTTGCTTATCCGAACCATGTGGCGCATTGTCAATACCAAACTCAATGACATTTTCAGCAAGTTTATCAATTTGTGCCTTAGAAATAACATCTCTAATATCAAAGATATTCACAGTTGGAACATTATGGTCAAAGGTCCCAAAAGTCAGATCTGGACGCCTTACTTTACGTCCAGCATCACGAAGACCTTGAAAAGCTTGAGGACTAGTCACTTCATGAATATAATGTTGGTCCACGTACATAAGTTGGGGTTGCCCCTCATCACCTGCAATTACATGGCGTTCCCATAGTTTATCAAAAATTGATTTTCCGCTCATAAAATACTCCAAATATAATCTAAGGATTAGCTAATCCGAAAGTCTTGTTAGAATAAGGTATAAAAGAACGACATCTATAACAATCCCTAAAAGCCAGCAGAACTTAAAGTACCATTTGTTAATTTTATGTCTAAATAGTCTCCCACCTAGAAAGGCACCAATACCACCAAAGATAATAGTCTGCAATAATAATGACTTCTCAGAAATCCGTCTCTTATGTTGAATAGCCTTATGTTTATCAAGTCCATAAACGGATAAGACGACTAGATTCCACACCAACAAAACACTTAGTAACACTAATTTCAGTGTCATGATGTTAGAGATTGCCAATAATAGCTGTTGTCATTTCAGCAGTCGAAGCCTGACCACCCAAATCACGTGTCAAGATGCCTTGATTCAAGGTCTTATCAACAGCATTTTCAATCAATTCTGCCCCTTCAGTTTCATTAAAACTTTCACGTAACATCATAGCTACTGACAAAATCATTGAAATTGGGTTGGCGATACCTTGACCAGCGATGTCTGGTGCCGAACCGTGGATTGGTTCATAAAGACTTGGACCATTTTCAGAGTGACTGGCAGATGGCATAACACCTAAAGTTCCTGGAAGAACACTTGATTCATCAGACAAGATATCCCCAAAAAGGTTTTCTGTCACAACTACGTCAAAACGAGCTGGGTTGGTAATCATAATCATTGCGGCACTATCAACGAGTTGGTGTTCAAGAGTTACATCTGGAAACTCCAAAGAAACTTCATCAGCAACCTTACGCCACAATTTAGAAGTTGCCAAGACATTTTGTTTATCAATGCTAGTAACCTTTTTGCCACGACCTTGAGCAATCTTGAAAGCACGACGCATGATTCGACGAATCTCATCTGCTGAATAATCATTGATATCACGAGCCTTATCTTCTTCGAGAATATGCTCACCAAAGTAAATACCGCCCGTAAGCTCACGAACAACGACAAAATCTACGCCTTCAATACGCTCAGGCTTAAGAGGTGACAAGTGTTTCAAAGCATCAAAGATGCGGACAGGACGGATATTAGCAAAGAGATTTAACTCTTTACGAATGGCCAAAAGGCCTTGTTCAGGACGAACTGGCGCATTGTCATATTTAGGTCCACCAATTGCAGCCAAGACGATAGCATCTGCTGATTTAGCAGCATCCAAAGTTGACTTAGGAAGTGGATGACCCTCAGCATCAATGCCAGCACCACCAAATGGTTTAGCATCGATGTCGTAATCAAATCCAATTTTTGAAGCTACTTTATCCAGAACTTCAAGACCCGCTGCCATAATCTCAGGTCCAATTCCATCACCTGAAAGTGTTACAATTTTTTTTGTCATGTTTAACTCCTCTTAGGCTTATGGAAGGTCACGGTAAGAAACTTTTCGTGCCATCTCACCAGCATTTTCTTTTTGAACCAGCGTATTCGCATTAATATAGGCAATTGCTGATGCTTTCAAGACGTCAAAGTCCAAACCAGATGCATTGAAAATAGTATCTGTATCTACATTTTCGACAGTTACAAGTACACGCGCTTGCGCATCAATACCATCAGTTACTGCGTCAATATTATAAGAAGTCAAGCGAACTGTTTGGTTGAAGAATTTGTCAATAGCATTGAAGATAGCTTCAACTGACCCTTGACCATTTGCCAAAAATTCAACAGATTCACCATCTTCATTAACCAAGCTTACTGTAGCAGTAATTGTTTCATCAGCATTAGTTGTCAAGCGAAGATCTTGGAAGTGGAAGCCTTCTGGATTATCTACACTTGTACCAGCAACAAGTGCACGAATATCTGCATCAGTAATATCATGTTTTTTCCCAGCCAAGACTTTAAATTTGGCAAAGAGTGGTTTGATATCTTCTTCCACAAAGTCAAGCTCAAGTTCTTTCAATTTTTCAACAAAGGCATGACGTCCTGACAATTTACCAAGAGGAAGACTGTTACTCTTCACACCTACCAATTCTGGTGTGAAAATTTCATAAGTTTGTGGGTTCTTAAGAACACCATCTTGGTGGATACCAGATTCATGAGAGAAGGCATTTCCACCAACAACAGCTTTATTTTTAGGAACAGGAATTCCAGAGAAGCGAGAAACAAGCTCTGAAGTATTCATTGTTTCATTAAGAACAATATCACTTGTTGCTTGGAAAAAGTCTTCACGAATTTTCAAAGCAACAGCTACTTCTTCAAGAGCAACATTACCCGCACGTTCACCGATACCATTAACAGTTCCCTGTACACGTCCAGCACCGTGTTTAATTGCTGTCAAAGTATTTGCAGTTGCCATACCGAGGTCATCGTGACAGTGAACACCAAAGACAACTTTATGGTCTGATTTAATATTTTCAGTCAAATGATCAAAAATACGCGCAAACTCTTCTGGAGTCGTAAATCCTACTGTATCAGGAATATTAATATATGATGCACCAGCATCAACTGCTGTTTGAACAACTTCAGTCAAGAAATCAAGCTCTGTACGAGTAGCATCCTCTGGTGAAAACTCTACAACTTCAAATTTTGAACGTGCATATGACACATGCTCTTTTACAATTTCAAGAATTTCTTCTTTTGATTTATTAAATTTGAATTCACGGTGAATTGGGCTTGTTGCGATAAAGACATGAATTTGTGGATACTTAGCATCTTTCAAAGCTTCATAACAAGCATCGATATCAGATTTTACTGAACGAGCCAAACCAGTAACAGAAGTTGTTGTCATAGCTTCCGCAATTTGTTTTACTGCCTCAAATGAATCTGGGCTAGCTGCAGGAAAACCTGCTTCGATTACAGAAATTCCCCATTTTTCAAGTTGCTTAGCAATGGTAACTTTTTCTTTGATTGAAAAGTTAACACCTGGTGTTTGTTCCCCATCACGAAGACTTGTATCAAAAAATTCAACTTTACGCATAGACATTCCTCTTTCTAAAAGTAAAAACGATAGTAGTAAAAAAACATCTCACTCGGAAACCCAAGCGAGATGTTTTTACCTCCCGCTTGGTAAGCCAAACAGGACTAATGCTTTTGCACTAGCCCTCATTACGCAATAGCAAAGTTGTTGTAGTTGCGAATGTCATTTGACTGATTTCCTTTCGATGTATCTTGACTAATATGATACATCTTTCCAACTTGAAAGTCAAGGAAAAATTACTGAATTGACTGACTTTTCTGACCACAATTTACATTTGTTTTCAGTAAAAGAAAAAAAGCTGACCGAAGTCAACTTTTTTATTGTTAATGATGACTACTTATCTCAGCTTATTTTCCGAGGTAGTATTCATTAACAACGTTCAATTTTTCGTCAAATTCGAATACCAATGGTGGGAAGTTTGGAATTTCAACATCCATGATTTCGTCATCTGACAATTGTTTGATGTGTTTTACAAGGGCACGGATTGAGTTACCGTGTGCACCTACGAATACGTTTTTACCATCTTTAAGAGCTGGAGCGATTTTATCTTCCCAGAATGGAAGGGCACGTTCCAAAGTAACTTTCAAGTTTTCAGCATCTGGAATTACTGAGTCATCAAGTGAAGCGTAACGACGGTCAGTGTGTGCTGAGTGCTCATCATCACGATCCATTGCTGGAGGCAATACATCGTATGAACGACGCCAGATGTGAACTTGCTCATCACCAAATTGTTCAGCAGCTTCTGCTTTGTTTTTGCCAGTCAAATCACCGTAGTGACGTTCATTCAAGCGCCATGATTTTTCAACTGGAACCCAAAGTTGGTCAGATGCTTCAAGTGCAAGGTTAGTTGTTTTGATCGCACGTTTCAATACTGAAGTGTATGCTTGGTCAAATTCGATGCCAGCTTCTTTGATCAATTTACCAGCGTCGATAGCTTGTTGAGTACCTTTTTCAGAAAGATCTACGTCAGCCCAACCTGTGAAAAGGTTAGCTTTGTTCCATTCAGACTCACCGTGGCGAGCGAAAACCAATTTTACCATTAGTTATGTCTCCTTTTTATTTTGGGTTATACCCATTTACTCTATCTATTCTACCCAAAAAACCTTGAAAAAGCTAGCAAAATCCCAAAATTCTGTAAAATTCTACTGCTTCTTTCCTTTGTCAAATTGGAACTAAGCGGAAGTTTAAGTCAGAAGTTTATACCTATCCATTATTTCCTTGTTTTAGGCCTTCTTTCATGCTAAAATGGGATGAAAATAGTAACATTTTACTTTGTGATCTCTAAGGAGGATATTATGGTTTCTACTGCTACAAAAGTTGGCCAATTTACGTTTGATAACTGTCTGATGAATGCTGCTGGTGTTTATTGTATGACTAAGGAAGAATTGGCAGAGGTTGAGGCTTCAGCTGCAGGCTCATTTGTCACAAAAACAGGAACACTTGAGGCCCGCCCTGGTAATCCTGAACCACGTTATGTGAATGTACCTCTTGGGTCAATCAACTCAATGGGATTGCCAAATAACGGTTTTGAATACTACCTTGACTATGTCATTGAATTACAAAAGCAACCCAATACAAAAAATCATTTTCTTTCACTCGTTGGTCTCTCACCTGAGGAAACACACACTATTCTTAAAAAAGTTCAAGATAGCGACTATGAGGGGCTTGTAGAACTCAACCTTTCATGTCCTAACGTTCCAGGTAAACCTCAAATTGCTTACGATTTTGAAACAACAACCGAGATCCTAACTGAAGTCTTTTCTTACTTTACGAAACCTCTTGGTGTGAAATTACCACCATACTTTGATATTGTACACTTTGATCAAGCAGCTGCTGTTTTCAACCAATTCCCTCTTGTCTTCGTTAACTGTGTGAACTCTATTGGTAATGGACTTTACATTGAAGATGAATCTGTTGTCATCAAACCTAAAAATGGTTTTGGGGGTATCGGAGGTGACTATATCAAACCTACTGCCTTGGCAAACGTTCATGCTTTCTACCAACGCTTGAAACCTGAAATCCAAATCATTGGTACTGGTGGTGTCAAATCTGGTCGTGATGCCTTTGAACACATCCTTTGTGGCGCAAGTATGGTACAAGTTGGTACTGCACTTCAAAAAGAAGGTGTCGCTATTTTTGACCGTATTACTAAAGAACTCAAAGAAATCATGGAAGAAAAAGGTTACGAAACTCTTGAAGACTTCCGAGGAAAACTTCATTACATTGACTAGTCTATAAAAAAAGTTTGGAAGGTCTTCCAAACTTTTTTATTGATGAGGATTCTCCTATTAGACAAGACCATCATCGTCACGTTCGTCCCAGTCTTCAAAAGGATCCTTTCCCTCTTTTTCAGCTTGAAGACGTTTCTGACGAGCTTCTTCGATTTGTTTTTCACTTGGTTTCATCAGTTTGCTAATAGCAGCAATAGCTGATAACTTAATAACAGTAAAAACCAAAAGAAAGATCAATACCACTGTTATGGTTTTCATAGTTTTCCTTATATTTTTTCAATAAATCAAAACCCCTAAAAGCTTAGGGGTTTTAACATTATTTAACTGCGTCTTTAAGAGCTTTACCAGCTTTAAATGCAGGAACTTTAGAAGCTGCGATTGAGATAGTTTCACCAGTTTGTGGGTTACGACCTTGACGAGCAGCACGTTCACGCACTTCAAAGTTACCGAAACCAATCAATTGTACTTTTTCACCTGTAGCAAGGAATTCTTCGATAGAAGCGAAAACCGCATCTACAGCTGCTGCTGAATCTTTTTTAGTAAGCTCAGTTGCTTCTGCAACTTTAGCGATCAAATCTTGTTTGTTAGCCATTGTAACAATCCTCCAATTTATTTCTAAGCGAATGATATTTTTAGCGCTTCGACAAATATTATCTTATCCTAAAAGCCTTATGAGGTCAAGTAATAAACGCTAATTTCATCGCTTTTTTGTAAAAAATAAAGCCTTTTTAATTTATTGTCTTATAGATGTCAAATTCGATACGGTCGTTAACTAAATCGAAACTCTGAGCACGTGCTGTTATTCCCTTATCATTCTTCATAGACTGAATATTTAGGGTAACCTTTCCCTTCTTACTGTCAATTACAATATAATCAGGAAGTTTTGTTGAACGTTTAATCATCTTAAGAGCATCTGAAACAGGGAGCTTCAAGGTTCCTGCCGAGAGCTCAGACACTTGAAGAACGACAGCACCCGACTCACTTACAAGAGGCGTAAAGTAAACATAGAGGGGTACTGCGTGACCTAAGACCTTATAACTACTCTCAAAAACAATTTTGGAATTAGTCACTTTGACCTTGAAACGCATCTTATCATTAGAATAATCTTGTGCAAACCCTGTAAGCGCCGCATCAAGCTCTTCTTTACTCATACTATACTTTCCAATTTTAGTAGCTCCTTTAGGTAAGGATACTGAGCTCGTTTCGACTGGTGTCATTATTCTAACTGTCACGACACTAATTAGGGCTAAATTTAAGGCTAAAAGTCCCAAAAACAACCATTTCCATACCTTACTCACCTGACCACTCCTTCTTTGTTTGGTTTATACGTTTTAAAATCGCATCTGACATAATTTGATAACCTGTGTTGTTGGGGTGAAAATGATCATCCTCGAATAGAGCATCGTTTAAACTACCTTGGGATGATTTGGCAGACTGTGATGTTTCATCAGAGCTCGTCACTCCTCCCTTACCATCAATTCCCTTATAGAGCAGATCGTTAACTGGAACAAAGTAGACATTGTCGTACTCCTTACACACGTCTTCGGTAGACTGGTTCCAATTATCAACAATGGTTTGCATTTCTGTCATCTCTGGAAAATTAAGATAAAACGGATTGTAAATACCAACAATATAAATCGGTAAAGTTTTATTATCCTTACGAACTAGCTCAATAATATGTCGCAATCTCTTTTGATACTCCACAGCAGGTTTGCTAAAGGTATTCACATTAAGATTGGTGATATTATCCTTAATGACATGAATCACATCATTTCCACCAACAGTCAAAGTCATCATTTTTGCCTTTTTGAGATCCCTTTTGATATCCTTCTTTTCCTGCATCCTCTTGAGGATTTGATTGCTGGTGTTTCCTGCGATACCATAGTTGCGAGAAGTCACTTGCCAATTAAAATCTGACTCTAAGGCCTGGGATAAAACAGAAACGAAGCCTCCTTGTTTACTGCTATCACCCACACCTTGGGTAAGTGAGTCTCCAATGGCCACATAAGTTACCTTTTCTTTTTTTACAAACCTTATCTTGTCAGTAATCTTTGATGACCGATGATTGCTTGGTACAATAAAAATGAAAAGCCCTACAAATAATAGAAAAAGCAATAAGAAGCCTACTAGACTTCTAAGTAATTCTGATTCTTTCAATTTATTCATAGCGAACCATTACGGCAAAGGCGTCTTCACCAGTGTGTGTTTGAATGATTGACCCTGTTTCAAGAATTGAAATTGGAGCACCCAATACCTCAAGTTTCGAAGCAAGTTCTTTCGCCAAATCCCGTTTTCCTGCATAAGAAATACCTATCTCAGCAACCTTGCGATCCTTGATAGCATCAATGTAAGAATCCAACCATTTCATGAAAGTTTTTGCACCACGACCTTTAGCAATAGTATTTAACTGATAGTCCTTCAATTCCATAATAACACGGATATTGAGCAATGATGATAAGAGGCCTGTAACACGTCCAATACGGCCACCTTTGACAAGATTCTCAAGGGTAGAGACACCAATATGAAGTTCAGATTTACTTTTCACTTCTTCTACATGTGCCACAATGTCTTCAAGACTAGCCCCTTCTTGCGCGAGTTTAGCAGCCTCAACTACTTGAAATTTGAGACACTGATCTGTAAAACCTGAGTCTATAACTGTTACATCAGCTCCTGAAAGGTTAGCTCCTTGACGCGAAGCCTCACATGTCCCAGAAAGAGTATGCATAAGATGGATGGCCACAATTTGCTCTGCACCATCTTTAACCAATTTTTCATATGTCTCAGCAAACAACCCCACTGGTGGTTGGCTTGTCTTTGGTAACTCTTTACTATGCTTCATCATTTCCAGGAAACGACCTTCTTCACGAAGGTCACTATCTGAATAGATGACACCATCCACCATAACTGACAATGGAACGACAGTGATATTGTACTTTTCAACCAATTCCGGTTCAATCGTAATTGACGAATCGGTTACAATTCTGATTTTACTCATATTTCTCTCGCTTAACACAAATTTTTATTCTATTATAGCATGACTAGAGAGGTTTTCCCAGCTATTTTCCTAAACAGGTTCATCCACTTTTAATAAAGCTCTAGCTTGACTCAAGGCAGCATCAGTCACATTGTCACCTGCAAGCATCTTGGCGATTTCCTCAACTCTTTCTTCAGATGTCAAGAGACGAACACGAGATACAGTTGTCTCGTTATCACTTTCTTTAGAAATAAAGAATTGATAATCTGCAATAGCGATTACTTGAGGAAGGTGACTGATAGCCAATACCTGACCATGACTTCCAATCTTATGAATCTTCTGTGCGATAGCCTGGGCTACGCGGCCTGATACTCCAGTATCAACCTCGTCAAAGACAATACTAGTTTTATCTTCTTTTCGAGCAAAGGCTGACTTAATGGCTAGCATAAGTCGAGACAGTTCGCCACCAGATGCGACCTTAACAAGCGGTTTAAAACCTTCACCTGGATTGGTTGAAATATAAAACTCAACTTGCTCATTACCATCACGGTTAAATTTCCCCTTAGTAAAGATAACTTTAAAATCAGCCTTATCCATATAAAGGTCACATAGTTCAGCCTTAATCTCAGCTTCAAGGGCTGTGGCAATTTGATGGCGTGCCGTTTGTAGGGTCTCTGCAGCCGCCAGCAGATCTTTTTCAAGTTGCTTAAGCTCTTGTTCCATAGCATCCGAAGAGCTGGAATTGCCAGTCAGAAGATTGTATTCTTTACTTGAATTTTCGAGATAATCTAAGACATCATCAACAGTTCCACCATATTTACGGGTAATGGCATTAATCGTATCTAAACGGTGTTCAATCTCTTTCAAACGCCCAGCATCAAAATCTAAATTATCCACAAGATCTCCCAACTGTTTAGTAACATCCTCAAGGACATAATAGGCCTCTGATAAATTATTAGAGAGTTCTTTATAATCAGAGTCATACTCTTCAAGAGATTGAAGGTCATTCATAGCAGAACGGACATTTGATAGACTTGAAAAATCTTCATTATCCAGCATAACATAGGCATTTGTTAGGGGATCAGCTATCTGCTTATGATTCAATAGTTTGTCTCGTTCCTTCAGTAAAGCAAAATCTTCTCCTGATTTCAAGGAAGCTGCCTCAATTTCTGCAATCTGAAAGGCTAGCATTTCAATTCGAGCCTTATGCTCTTGCTCATTTTTCTGTTTTTCAAGAACAGCTTTTCTTAACTCACGGTAGCGATCAAAATACTCTTGATACTTTTTCTTCGTTTGGAAAAATGCCTTATCTCCAAAAGCATCCAACATGCTAATGTGAAGAGCAGGTCTCATAAGTTCTTCTTGGTCATGCTGTCCATGGATATCTACCAAAAAGTGTCCAACAGATTTAAGAGTCGTTAAATTGACCATTTGACCGTTGATACGACTGACACTTCGACCATTTTGGAAGACTTCACGTCGGATAATTAATTCATCCTCAACAGGAATCCCATTATCTTCCAAGAGACTAACTAAAGCAGGATTTTGTTCAATTGAAAAGAATCCCTGAATCTCCGCCTTAGGGGCTGAATGACGGACAACCTCGCTAGATGCCCGTGCCCCCAACATAAGATTCATGGCATCAATGATAATGGATTTTCCTGCCCCAGTCTCTCCGGTGAGAACAGTCATGCCATTTTCAAAGTTAAGAGAAATTTCTTCAATAATTGCGAAATTCTTTATCGTAATTTCGAGAAGCATGCTTCCTCCTATTCTTCAACCCACTTGACGATTTGTCCCTGTAATTCGATAGCTGCTAATTCTGACTGAGCGACCAAAAAGAGCGTGTCATCATCAGCAATCAAGCTAAAAATCAAATGCTTGTATTCATCCAAAAGAATCTTTTTGATGAGACGACTAGTCCCTGGCTGAACTAAGATATTCATAAAGGCATGTTGTCGATCAATACGCAACAAGCGGCGGCAAGCAACAGAAGATCCACCTACTCGTCTAGGCGCAGTTGAAAGCCCATAGATGTAGGAACCATCTTCGGTTGGCACTTTGGTAATACCAATTTCATTGATATCACGTGATACCGTAGCCTGAGTAGCCTTCAACCCCTCAGCCTGTAGTAATCTCACCAATTCTCCCTGGGTCGTAATTTTATTTTCTTGGACAATCTTTCGGATTAACTCCAAACGATCATTCTTCTTCATTCTTCTTAAACTCCTTATGTGCTTGTGCTACAACTTCTTTGATTGAAGTTTGACCATCATTTCGAGGAGAATCTGTCTTCTCCAAGTGTGCGAGAAATTCAATGTTACCATGACCACCTTGAATAGGTGAAAAATCCAGTCCTTTAACTGAAAAGCCATAATCAACTGCAAAAGCTGTTACGGTTTCTAATACTTTTTCATGGATACTGCTCTCACGAACAATTCCATTTTTTCCAATTTGTTCACGGCCCGCCTCAAATTGAGGTTTCACAAGAGCAACAACTTGCCCTCTATCAACCAATATCTTAGCTAAGGCCGGTAGAATCAAATTAAGAGAGATAAAGCTGACATCAATAGATGCAAATGATGGTAATCCCTCTGTGAAATCGACAGGTTCAGCATATCGAAAATTATATTGCTCCATAGAACGCACTCGATCATCTTGACGCAATTTCCAAACTAACTGATTGGTACCAACATCTACTGCATAAACTAGTTTGGCACCATTTTGAAGCATGACATCGGTAAATCCACCTGTTGAGGCACCGATATCGATAGTTGTCATATCTTCAACTGATAGATTGAAAACAGCTAAAGCTTTTTCAAGTTTGAGTCCTCCACGACTCACATACTTAAGCTTTTCACCTTTGAGCTTCAACTCTGTTCCATCATCAATTTTTTCACCAGGTTTATCGTAACGCTCACCATTGATAACATTAACAACTAAACCAGCCATAACACCACGTTTAGCTTGTTCTCGCGTTTCAAATAGGCCTTGTTTATAAGCCAAGACATCTACTCTTTCCTTAGGCATGGAGTCTTAACCTTTCTATGATTTTCATAATATTATCTTGCTTGAAACCTTGGTCCTCAGCCAAATCTTTGAAAATAGACTCAGCCTTATTTAGTGACTCCTCAAGAATGACATGCGATTTTTCCAAACCAAGAAGAGCCGGATAAGTTGATTTTCCAGCAACTACGTCTTTCCCAGGTGTCTTCCCAAGCTCTTCGAAATCAGCAGTCACATCTAAAATGTCATCACGAACTTGAAAGGCAAGACCAATCAAGCGACCAGCTTCTTTCAGATTTTCCATGACTCGGTCTTCTTGTTGGGATACAATACCAGCCGCTACAAACGGAAAGGTTAGAAGCTTACCAGTCTTATTCTCATGGATCTTAGCCAGTTGCGATAAATCAAGTTCCAGATCTTCACCCTTCATATCCAACATCTGACCACCAACCATACCGAAGGTCCCTGACGCATAAGATAAAGCTTGAATCAATTGAACACGAATCTCTGCAGAAAGTTCTGTTTGGGCTACAAGTGCGAAGGGATCCAAAAAGAGAGAATCACCAGCTAATATTGCCGTTGCTTCATCAAATTTTTTATGGTTTGTTAAACGTCCTCGACGGTAATCATCATTATCCATTGCCGGTAAATCGTCGTGAATAAGACTTCCAGTATGAATCATTTCAAGACTTGCTGCGACATCAAAATGACTAGGAGTAAGCTCTAAACCAAATCCTTCAAGTAAATCTAAGAAAATCAGTGGACGAATACGCTTACCGCCACTATCAACCGAATAAAGAATAGCAGTGATTAAATCACTTGATACAGGGAGATTCTTTTTTTGGTAGTAATCACGGATAGCCGCATCAATTTTTTCACGCTTGGTCATTAGGCATCCATTTCCGTTTCTGTACCGTCCGCTTGCATAACCTTAACCAATGTCTTTTCAGCATCTTCTAAGGTCTTTTGCAAATCTTTAGATAGGGCCATACCCTTTTGGAACTCCGCAATAGCATCTTCAAGAGCAACATCACCTGTTTCGAGCTTAGTGACGATAGCTTCTAAGTCCTGTAAATTTTCCTCAAATGTTTTTTTAGTTGACATTTTTCACCTCTACTTCTAGTTCTCCATCCCTCATTTGGATAGTTAATTGATCACCTTCAGTAATATCCTTAATAGTGGTTAGGGGCTTATCGCCTTTATTGACAATAGCATAACCCCTCGCAACAATACGGCTAGTATCCAGTGATAATAGGGCATCTTGCGCTTTCTCTAGTCTCACACGATAGCCGTTAAGGGTGTTCTTAGTTGTGGTAACTAACAAACGCTGTAAGGACTCTCGACGGTCTTGGTAATTCTCTACACTAGTCAAGAGATTCAAACCTTGCAGTCTATGACTTAAAAGAGCCACTTCTTTTTGTTTGCGTTCAAAATCCTGCTTTATAAAGACTTCAAGTCGGGCTGTCAATTGGTCAATCTTTTGCAAATAACCATCATAAAGACGTTCAGGTTGCCTAAAGACAACCGATTGCGATAATTTGGCTAAACGTTCTTGGTTATACTGTATACGTCTCAAACAAGCTTGATAGGCTCTGTTTTGTCTTTCCCGAATCCAAACCAAGGTATCTGACTTAGATACTGGTGTTGCAAGCTCTGCCGCTGCTGTAGGCGTAGCAGCCCTACGATCTGCTACAAAGTCAGCCAAGGTCGTATCGGTTTCATGACCAACACTAGAAATTACAGGCAAACGACTCTCAAAAATCGATTGCACCACAATTTCTTCGTTAAAGGCCCAGAGATCTTCGATAGAGCCTCCACCACGACCTACGATAAGTAAATCTAGGTCATCCCTTTGATTGGCTTTTTGGATATTTTCAGCAATTTCCTGTGCAGCTCCTTCACCTTGAACCTTGGTAGGAAAAAGTAAGATTTCTACACCAGGAAAACGACGGTTAACAGTCGTAATAATATCTCGAATAACCGCACCACTAGGACTTGTGACAACCCCGATTTTTTTGACAAAATTAGGAAGACCCCGCTTATGACGCTCGTCGAAATAGCCTTCAGCAGTTAATTTCTTACGAAGCTGTTCAAATTGGAGAGCCAAGGCACCCACACCATCTGGCTCGGCTTTCTCAATAATAATCGAGTAGGAACCACTCGGCTCGTAAATCTGTACCCGACCAACGACATTGATTTTCATCCCTTCTTCGAGGTCAAAACCAAGTTTTTTGAAGACTCCCGCCCAAATTGTAGCTTGGATAACAGCCCCTTCATCCTTCAAAGAAAAATACTGATGACTCGGCCGACGGCGAAAATTGGAAACCTGACCTGTCAAATATACCCTCTCTAAATAAGGGTCACGGTCAAATTTCATTTTCAAATATTTGGTTAAGGATGTGACCGATAAATAGTCTGACACGACAATTCTCCTTTATTTAACCTATCCTCGAAAACCTGAAGACATTAAAAAAGTTCTGTAGAACCATCATCCCCAAATCTTCTCAGTCAGTTTTTTAATTGTATACACGATTACCTTAAATTATATCAAAAAAGACTGTCAAAAGACAGTCTCAACCACCATTGTCAAGTGTTTTATATAGTTTCATTAATCGGTTGTATAAGTTTTTGAAACGACGTCCCAAGAATCGCTTGAACCGTCAATACCACCATAGGCTTCGAGTTGTCCCTTCTTATCTACACGGAAAAGAAGAACCTCATTACCATAGGTATCATAAAGTTGAGCATAAACTAGGTTATCATCATCCGTCCATGAATAAACATTCCAACCTAGATTTTTATAATTTTCTCCAGTTGAACCTTGTTCTTTAGCATAGGTAGAAAAAACCCAGTCTTCTAACTGTTTATCAGACAAAGATGAGGTATCAACTTGAGAGGATTGATTATCTGATGACGCTGCAGCTGCTTCCTTACTTTTAGCTAACTGGCCATTTTTCCATGGGTTTGTTTCACTCTCTTTTTGGTTATTACTATACCACATCAAAGTAACAACAGGAATAACCACTGCAAGTACTGCAACAACTCCAATTACCCATCTAATGATTTTAGGATCTTTGAGTTTATTAAAACTCGAAACATTCCTTCCCTTAGTTCTTTCAGTTTTACGACGTCTAAATTCGCTCACAGCTTTATCCTCTTTTTCTTGAAAGTAGTCCCTTTTTTCTTTTCCTCTTGTTCCAAGAGCTTTTGCACTTCCCTACGACCCTGCGAATCACTCGTTTGAGTCAATGAAATTTGCAACTAAAAAATACGATTATCCAAAGCTTGCTCATATTCTTTGGCTGCTTCTCTATCACCGTTATCAGCTAAGGCTCTCAGATACTCTTCATTACTGAATTCAGCCATTCACTATTTCGCTACTGCTTCTAAATCGTTTCTTCTATTTTCTTAAAGCCTGGGACTTTTGTCAAGTTACTAATTTGTAACAAAATCTTACAACTGTAAAAGCTGAAGAAAATCACATCTTCAGCTTATTTCTTGGTTATTCCTCGATAATACTTACAGTAACTTTGAAGAGGACAAGTCTGGCATTTAGGATTCTTGGCTAAACAATGATAGCGTCCAAAGAAAATCATGCGGTGATGACTGATAATCCAATCTTTCTTTGGTATTTTCTTCATCAATTCTGCTTCGATTTCCTCTACACTAGCATTTTCTGGAGCTATATTCAGACGTTTAGAAACGCGAGAGACATGTGTATCTACAGCAATAGACGGAATCCCGTAGACTTCAGCCAATACGACGTTAGCTGTTTTTCGTCCAACACCAGGTAAACTCTCTAATTCCTTGTGAGTTTTGGGAACTTGTCCGTCGAAATTCATTAAAACAGCTCTAGCAGTTTTGATGATATTCTTTGCCTTATTCTTATATAGCCCAATGGTTCTTAAGCACATTTCAACATCATCAAGATTAGCAGATGCTAAATCTTCAATTTCTGGATAACGAGCCCACAAACCCGGTGTTACCTTATTAACAGCTTTGTCCGTTGTTTGAGCAGATAAAATAACAGCAACTAGTAGTTGAAAGGGAGTCTCCCACTCCAGCTCGCCATGTGCATCTGGAAACATCTTTCCCATTAAAGCTAGAGCTTCATTAACACGTTTTCTACCTAACATTATTGACCACCCCACAATTGACGGGCCGCATCCATACCAGTTTTGAACTCATCCGAAATCTGGTGATGTTGTTTCTTTCCTTGATGCTCCAAACGACGTTCTTCAACTTGAATTTTAGTAGTAATACCACTTGTTTTCCAGTTACGAAGAACCCCTTTGATATAATTCCAGTTGGTTTTTCGGTTAAATACTGCCTCTTTCAGAGCTTCACGGATTAATTCCGGGTCAGTGTGTTCTTCCTGAATTTCCTTATTTAAATCTTCGATTACCATAGGATTCAATATTCCCAAAGCCTGTTCCAACTCATCTGTCAGCTGTTTAATAAGCTGCGTATTTGTTGGTTGGCCAACAACAGGACCTGTCGTTGGCTTTTCACTACTCACTAGCTTGTCTAACACTGCTAGGGCAGGTGAAGCATCAACAACCATCTCAATTTCATTATTAACTTTAATAGTCGTAAAATCAAGGAGTCCAGCCTCAGTTAATGTCGTAATACTTTTATTAACCTCAGTGAGGGTCTTTCCAGTTGCCTGCGCTATCTGACTAGAGGCCACTTCTCCAATCTGAGTAGTCGTTTGTAGATAGAGAAACTGCCAAACTAAAAAGTCATCCGCTGATGGAAAAATATCCTTAAAGTGAAAAAATAAGGCATTTGGAAGGACTAAATTTCCTGTTCGATACTGTTCAAAAAAACTCATATTTACCTTTCAGAGTAGATAGGTCAACTCAAAAAATTTATGTTTCAACATAAGTCTTTTGAGAGACCTACTACAAATAACCGTAGAATGAAAAATCGTCTTCCAACTCTTCTAAACGATAGGGTGTTTCTTGATATACCGCGTAGTTAATCCAATTACTAAAGAATGCTGATGCCGCAAGGTTCCAACGAAGTTTAGGTTCCTGACTTGGATCGTCCCCAGGGAAATAGTTTGCTGGCATATCTGGATTGATGCCTGCATCCAAATCCCTTCTATATTCTCTGGCCAGAGTATCACAATCATATTCGAAATGACCAAAACTATAAACTTCACGAAGATTCTTACTTGCCAGAATGGACAGACCTACCTCTTTACCTGATACAACAACGTCTAAATCTGTTTTATTCTTGATATCTTCCAGAGTTACCTCTGTATAGCGTGAGTGCGGTGACACAAAGCTATCATCAAAGCCATTCATGAGGAAATTTTTTGGCATGTCAACAGTTTGCTTATAGATACCTGATAATTTCTCTGACAAGGGAACCTTATCAACCCCATGTTTGTAATAGAGACCTGCTTGAGCTCCCCAACACAAGTGAAGAGTTGAATAGACATGCTTTTTAGACCAGTCAAAAACTTGTGTTAATTCCTGCCAATAATCAACTTCCTCAAAAGGCATTTGTTCAACAGGAGCCCCCGTTACGATAAGACCATCGTAATACTTGTCCTTGATTTCATCAAAAGTCTTATAGAAGGTTTCCATATGTTCAGCGTGGGTATTTTTTGATTTATGACTAGCCATATACAGAAACTCTACGTTAATTTGGAGTGGTGTATTCGCTAAAAGACGTAGCAACTGAGTTTCTGTCACTTCTTTAGTTGGCATTAGGTTAAGGATCAGGACCTCCATTGGTCTAATATCCTGGCTACTAGCTCTATTCTCATCCATGATGAAGACATTTTCCGAACGCAATACATCAAGAGCTGGTAACTTATTATCAAGTTTTATAGGCATAACAACATCTCCATCCTTGTTTATTCTATCTTCATATTATAAACCGGGTAAATATTGTTATCAAATATATATTTTCTCTAGTTAGCTATAGCTTTAAGCTATATAAGAACACACTTATTTGTTAAAAGAGTTAAAAAGGCCCTGAGGCCTTTTGTAAAACATAGATAGATTTATCCTGGGAAGTTCATCAATACTTTAGCGTCATAACCTTCGATTGCTTCACGACCATTAAGTCCGTCAAGCTCAATCAAGAAGGCACATCCAGCAACGACACCACCCAGGCGTTCAATCATTTCAATTGTTGCTTTGACAGTACCACCAGTCGCCAAGAGATCGTCAACGATAAGTACACGTTGGCCTGGTTTGATTGCATCGGCATGCATGCAAAGAGTATCGACACCATACTCTTTTTCATAATCGGCTGAAATCACTTCACGTGGCAATTTACCAGGTTTACGAACTGGCGCAAATCCAATACCAAGTTCAAAGGCAACTGGACACCCAACGATGAAACCACGTGCTTCGGGACCAACAATCATGTCAATCTTCTTGTCAGTCGCATACTGAACGATTTCACGAATAGCATAGCTATAAGCATTTCCATCAGCCATCAACGGGCTAATATCACGGAAAGTAACCCCTTCTTTAGGGTAGTTTTCAATAGATGCAATATAATCTTCTAATTTCATTTGTTCTTCCTATAGGCATTTTGCCAAAAAATATTTACATATTATTATAGCATGAATCCGTGGATTTAGAAAATGCTAACCACTAGATCCTAAACCAGTTATCTTAGTTAGGCACTACTGCTCCTGTTTGTACAGCCAATCATAAATTTCCTGTGGTGTTCCCAAAGCCATGAGTTCTTGGAACTTGACAAGACGTTTAAGGTCCTGGAAAATCTTGCTTTCCTCAATCTCACGTTTTTCAGCCTCTTTATTAACTGTCATGACACCATTATCAATAGTGACAAAGTCCAATTCATCAAAGATTTGAATCATCTTGATGAGGAGAATTTTATCAATCTTAAGGTAATGACTGAGGTCATCTAGTTTATAGCGCACATCAAATTCTGGAAATTGATAAATGGTTTTATAGAGCCTTGCAAATTGTTCTCTAGTTCCATAGCCCGTCAGATAATAGGCTTCCTTAATGCAATTCTTAAAATAAATAGCCTGGAATTCCTTACCATCAAACCACGCTTTTAATTCCGTCGCTGAATCCGGTAGGGTATTGAGGACAACTGCTGCTGTTTCGTTTGAGGCCTCTTCTACCGTTGGTAGGCCTTCAGGTAATATCATATTTTTTGAGCGAAAATCAAATAACTGAACACCGTCCACGCGCGCATCTTCTAGCATGAGCTGTAGCGTTGTTTGACCATTCCAAACATTAACAGATAAGGTCACTGCCAATTCCAAACCTTGAGCTTGTTGAAATTCTTGAAGCAAGTGGCCTTTATTAAAGGCAACAACATCAAAACTATCCTTGCCTTGCTTAACCTTAAACTTAAGATGAGCTCCATTTTGCCCCATAGTTCTAGCTTGAATAACGGAAATATCATGTAGCCAAAAGACTGGCTTTTTATTATCCATACCAAAAGGTGCTAATTTTTCAAGGCTCTTAATAGTATCCAAGCTAAGCTCACTGAGTTGGAGCTCCTCGTCTAAATTAAGCGTATTTTTGGCAGTCGTATCAATGTCATTATCGTAGACATAATGACACAAGATCTCTGATAGTTGACCAAGATTTTCTTCAGGAAGGGTCATCCCAGCCGCCCCAGCATGTCCTCCAAAAGCAGTAAAGATGTCTCGGTGATCATCAAGGGCATGGAAGACATTAATAGATTCCAAACTACGGGCTGATCCCTTAGCTAAACCATCTTCAATATTCAAAACCACTACTGTCTGGCTGATTTGCTCCATGATGCGCCCCGCTACAATACCTAGAACGCCAGGATGCCAACCTTCCTTGGCCAAAACCTGAACTGGTTTGTCCAAGTCTACCATAGTCATGGCTTCATCAAATATTTTTTGAACAACTTCCTTACGTTCTTCATTTTTAGCATTGATTTCCAGAGCAATGGCTTGAGCTTCCTCATCGTCAAATCCGGTCAGTAGTTCAATGGCTGGATTTGGATCATCTAAGCGTCCCAAGGCATTGAGTTGAGGAGCCAGTTTGAAACCTACCGTTTCTTCGGAAATCGTTGTTGGGTCCACATCTGAAATGCGAAGCAATTCTTGAAGCCCAATACGCTCAGTAGTCTTGAGAATTTCCAGGCCGACCTTGACCATAATACGATTTTCATCCGTTAGGCTAACCATATCAGCAATGGTACCAATGGCTACCAAATCCAACATCTCTGTAGGAATAGTTTCAAGGAGGGCAGTTGCCAATTTGAAAGCTACACCACAACCTGCCAAATACTTAAAAGGATAATCGGCATCTGGATGCTCTGGATGGACAATGGCATAGGCATCTGGAAGCTGTGCCGGCATACTATGGTGGTCTGTAACGATAACGTCCACACCTTGCTCTTGCGCATAAGCAATAGCTTCATTTCCCGCAACCCCATTATCCACTGTAACAATGAGTGAAATGCCTTCCTGCTCAATGAAATACTTATAGACACTTTCATTTGGTCCATAACCATCTGTAAAACGGTTAGGCAGATAGACTCGAGCTTCAGCTCCCATCATTTCAAGGGCTTCCTTGACAATCGATGCTGATGTCATCCCATCCGCATCATAGTCCCCATAGACTAAGATTTGCTCATAATTTTCAATGGCTTGACGAATTCTAGCCACTGCCTTATCCATATCATGAAGAAGATAAGGATCATGAAGGTGTGATAAATCAGCCTTTAGAAAGTCTTCAAGAGCCTCTTCTGTCGTAATGCCACGTTCATAAGCAATCTTGGCTGCTGTTTCTGCCAGCCCATGTTCTTTGGCAAGTTTAAAAAAGCCAGCATCTGGCTCTTTTGTGTTTATTTTCCAATCATACGTTGATGTAATCATGTTCTTATATTTTCTCCCTGTCATCTAGTCTACCTATTATAACATGAATAAATTTATCATAGTGGATAGAAGCCTAAGTTTCCTAAAATTAGAATAGAAAACATCGGAAGGTGCTTCAACTCATGGTACATTTCCAATCAAGACCTGCTTTTCTAGACAAAATAATAGTCTGGATATTGCTCCCTTTTTGACTTGTATTTTCTCAGATATCCCCTTCTCCTCTTTACGTTATTTAACTCTACTCTACTATCATTTTCAAGTAATATTAGAAAAAGCAAGAAAAAGATTCCCTATTTGGAAATCCTTTTCATCAATATTTATAAATCATCCCTGTACAAGCTTGCTCTGAAAGTTCGACAAAGCCCAGAGATTGGTAAAAGGCTAGATTTTTCTCGCTACGATCAGTGGCAAGGAGCCGTTGATAGACATTGTGGAAAGTCCCTAAAGCCTCTTCTAAGAGTTTCTTTCCGATCCCTTGGCGCTGATAATCTGGTCGCACCAAGAGGTCCTGCACAAAAATGACAGAGTGCCCATCTCCTACCAAACGAATGTAGGCTACGAGCTCTTCCTCATCATAGACCGCCAACTGCCATAGACTGGCTTTGACAGCTTCTTCCAACATGGTTGGATTGTTAGTATAATTGGTCCAGCCGACTGAACTGTACAGTGCGAGTAGGTCTGTCATCGCTGGAATCTCTTTTCTATAATCTAACATCTTAATTCCTTTTTTAACCTATAGTGCTGTAGGTTTTCTAAATAGGCTTGGATATTTGCGGTCATCTAGTTTTCTCCTATTTGTAGTTAAACACATTGGTAGCTAGTTTGTCCGAGATTCGTGGAAATAGCGTGTAGCCTTTGTGGGCAACTGATAAGAGTCGTGGTAGATTGACTTCACGTTTATTTTTACCCAGAATACGGACAATCTTTTTAGCCACGTATTTAGGACTGAGGACAAACTTTTTAACACTCTCAAGATAAGCTCCAGAGGGGTCGGCTTGGTCAAAGAAGCTTGTCTCAATTGGACCTGGATTGACCGTAGTAACATAGACTCCTTTATCAGAAAGCTCTAAACGAAGGGCATCTGAAAAGCCAATTACCGCAAACTTTGTCGCTGCATAGACACTTGAGTTGGCTGTCGCAATTTTACCCGCCATACTGGCGATATTGACGATATGACCATGGCCTTGCTCCACCATTTTCTCAGCCATCAGACGTGAAAAGGTCATCGTCGCAAAGGTATTGATATCAAACATATCACGTACTTCTTGGCTAGTGTAATTATCATAAGACTTGAATTCACCGAAGCCAGCATTATTGATAAAGACATCAATACGGCCAAACCGTTGATAGAGATAATCGACCATTTCTTTAATGGCATTGTCGTCTCTAAGGTCAATAGCAAGACAAGTTTTATTTTCCACATGGCGATAACATTTCTCAAGTTTGTCCTTGTCTCGTCCTAAGAGGATAATACCATCACTGGGTGAGAGCTGCTTGACAATTTCTTGAGCAAGGCCTCCTGAGGCACCAGTAATAGCGATAATACGTTGTTTAGCCATTAAATCTCTACCTCTTCCAAGTCACGAACGATGTGAGTGTTTTCAAAAATCGTTTTAGCATCTGCTGCCATCTTACCGATATCACGCCCCAAGAATCGTGCTGATACATGATTTAGAAGAAGGCGCTTAGCTGAAGCATCTTTAGCGACCTGTGCTGCTTGCATGTTGGTTGAATGCCCATGGTTCTTAGCAATTTTTTCATCACCCTTACCATAAGTGGACTCATGAACCAAGACATCTGCACCCAATCCAAGACGAACACTGGCATTCGTCTTACGAGTATCACCTAAGATAGTGATAACCTTACCTTTCTTAGGTGCGGAAATAAAGTCTTTGGCAATAATTTTCGTTCCATCTTCAAGAACTACATCTTGTCCATTCTTAATTTGTCCAAAAAGCGGACCAAATGGTACGCCTGCTGCCTTAAGGGCCTCAGCATCCAAGGTTCCTTCGAGATCCTTTTGAACCACACGGTAACCAATACAAAAAATGGTGTGATCCAACTTATCTGCATAAACAGCGAACTTGTCATCTTCCATAACCAAGCCTAGCTTATGCTCATCAATTTCCTTAAAATGCACATGATAAGGTAAGCGTGTCCCCGAGGTACGAAGGCTGGTCATGACGTATTGCTTAATACCAACTGGTCCATAAACTTCAAGGTCAGTTTGTTCTTCGCTAGATTGGAAAGAACGACTAGCCAAGAAACCAGGTAGACCGAAGATATGGTCCCCGTGCATATGTGTGATAAAGATTTTTTTTACTTTACGAGGTTTGATTGTTGTTTCTAAAATCTGACGTTGGGTTCCTTCCCCACAGTCAAACATCCAGACTTCGTTGATTTCATCGAGTAGCTTCAAAACCAGACTCGACACGTTACGGGCCTTGGATGGCTGTCCGGCGCCCGTCCCTAAAAATTGTAATTCCATGACTTTCTATACTTTCTATCTATCGTTTTTCTTATTTCTGGACAATATAAGCCAGGCATTCACGCTGAGCAAAGCCATAATATACAGTTTGCCCTTTATATTGAGATAAAAGTTCCACTAATTCGTCTTGATTGAAGCTAGCTAACTTAATGACATTCCCCTTCAGTTTAGTGACACGACTAAGTAACTGAGTTTCTGGTGTCAACTCCTCCAACACTTCTTCGTCAAAATCAACCTTGGCCATCTTAATTTGAGTGCCTTCAAGATAAACCTTATACTGCGGGAAAACTTGAGCAAGCTCAAACAAAATGCTAGCTGTTGGAACCTCTAAATGCTCGGCAAAGACTAGGGCCACCTCATCGGCATTTTCATAGCAAAAACCATAAGATTTGCCTGACAAATTGAGACGAATAAAGGGCTTGTGTTCATCAAAAGATGGTACTGGATTAAAGAGGTTCAATTCTTTCGAAAGCTCCAAATAGTAATCCGTTGCTGCTTCTGGAGACTGTTTCTGGTAAATCTCTGCAAAATAAGCATTAATCACGCTTGGTGGTGGTGTAATAAAGGCCAGTTTTTGACGGTCTGAAAGGTCTGACAAGGTGTTTTCCAGATACACTTTATCTAGACTTGTAAAACCACCATATTTTAAAGCTAAATCCATATAATCAGTCATAAAACTCTTCCAATTTCCATTTATTTTTCGGTGAAATATAACCTGTAATTTCTTCCACTTCTGTCTCAAAAGTGTAGCTATCTAACAAGGCCAATTGACTCAACTGATAAAGTTTATAAGCTTGCTCCTGATGTACCTTAATACTAAAGGGTTCAAAAATCTGTTGAATTTCATCAATCAAGAGTCTTCTGAGGGCCTCACGACTTCCCTTGTCACGTGCTGAGAGGCGAACATTAGGAAAGACTGTTGCTACTAGATTATCAGCTACATCCATCTTATTGTAGATTGCTAGGCGAGGAATATCAGTCATATCTAAGTCTTTGAGAATGTCTAAGACCACCTTTTCGTGCTCTTCGTGATTAGGATCACTCGCATCAATGACATGCAAAAGGAGGTCCACATTACGACTTTCTTCAAGCGTTGACTTAAAGGCAGCAACCAATTCTGTTGGCAAATCTTGGATAAAACCAACCGTATCTGTCAAGGTCACTCGAAACTGATCTTTTAAGTAAATTTTCTTAGTCGTTGCATCCAAGGTCGCGAAAAGTTCATTGGCCTCATACTGCTTATCATCCGTCATAAGGTTCATGATCGTTGACTTTCCAGCATTGGTATAACCAATCAAACCAATTTTAAAGGTACTTGAATCAACACGTTTTTCGCAAATGGTTTCTCGATTCTTCTCAACAACCTTTAACTGGCGTTCAATATCAGCAATCTGGTTACGAATCGAACGACGATTAAGTTCCAGCTGACTTTCACCAGGTCCACGGCTACCAATGCCCCCCGCTTGACGGCTGAGCATAATCCCCTGACCAGCTAAACGAGGCAACATGTATTTGAGCTGAGCTAGGTGAACCTGAAGTTTTCCTTCATGACTCCTAGCCCTCATGGCGAAGATATCCAAAATTAATTGCATACGATCGATGACTTTTACACCAAATGCTGCTTCAAGATTGGTATTTTGACGTGGGGTTAAACGGTTATTGACAATGACCGTAGTAATCTCATCCGCGTCCACCATAGCCTTGATTTCTTCTAATTTTCCTGAACCTACGAAGGACTTACTATCATAGCGTTCACGTTTTTGGGTATAGCTAGCTACAACCTCTGCTCCTGCTGTTTTGGCAAGACTAGCAAGTTCCTCCATGGACATGTCAAAATGCTCTGTCTCTTGCAATTCAACACCTACTAAAATAGCACGTTCTTGCTGCTTAGCTGTCTCTATCATAGCAACCCCCCTTTTCGAAATAGTCGCCTTCTATTATACCACAGGGAGACCTAAAGAGAAGGGGACAGACCTTAATTTTTTATAAAGAAAAACAAGTTGGATTGCCCAACTTGCTTCTAATTAGTGTTTACGTGTCGGTTTCTTTTTAGACCCCTTACGACGCTTGCCTTGGTGAAGAATAGGCGTATTTTGAGAAATGGTTTGACGCATTTTCTCAGTGACCTTATCAACCTTATCTTTAGCCTTGACCAATTCTTGTGAGGCCTTGATTGCACTCTTCGAAGGTTTGTTTTTCTTAGTTTTGATCTTAGACACTGACTTTACTTGACTAGTCCCCGATGTACGCATACGACGAGACATTGCCAAGAGAATTTTATTTTCCTCGTTGAGGTTGGTTTGATAAGCCATCGAAAGCACCAAACCAACACCAATCAAGTTTGAGATGAGTGAAGATCCACCTTGAGAAATAAAGGGCAAAGGAATACCTGTCAGAGGAAGAATTCCTACTGCTGCCCCAATATTTTCAAAAATATGGAAGACAATCATCATAATAAAACCTGTAGAAATAAAGGTATAGAAACGGTTGTTAGACTTAAAAGTCACTCGCAACATGCGATAAATGAGGAAGAGATAGGTCAACAGAACCAATCCACCGCCTACCAAACCAAAGTCTTCTGCAATAACCGTGAAGATCATATCACTCTCACGAACTGGTACATTCAAATCAAGATGATTAAAACCTTTTCCGTATATTCCCCCAGTACCTATCGATACCATCCCTTGTGTCTGTTGAAAGGCGATGCCATCCGCATAGGTGAAAGGGTCCAACCAAGCTGAGATACGGTTAATCTGATAAGTCTGAACCCCTAACTTGAGCAAGGCTTCCTTTCCCCAATCTGTGATAAACACCATTATAAACAGAGCTACGCTAGCTACAAAGGCTAGCACTACCGGCAAGATGATACGCCAGGATATTCCCGAAACCACTATTATACCCGCTAAAATAGCGAGGAAGACTAAGGCCGTTCCCATATCACCTTGAAGAACCAGTAAGCCTAAGACAGGAAGCGTGACCGCTACATATTGGAAAAGTAGCAGCCAGTCATCTTTAAGCTCAGTTACTTCTTTTCCTTGTTTAGCCCAAACACCTATTCTCGAAAGAAAAAGGATGTAGGATATCTTCATAAATTCTGATGGTTGAAAAAGGGTGACTGATCCAATACTGACCCAGTTTTTTGCTCCTGTCGAGGCAACCAAAGCGGGTGAATAAAAAACAAGAGGCAGAACCATAAGTCCCAGGCCAAAAATATAAAGCCAGGGAGTTACCTTCCAAAGAAACTCTGTATTAAATAACATGACAACAAAAGCAAGTACCGAACCAAGAAAAATCCATAGTACTTGCTGAGAAATGACTTGCACGAGATTCTTTGGATAATCAAAATTTGTCGCGATAAAAACCGAGACCAGACCAACCAGCAGTAAGATAAGGACTGGCAAGAGAATCGAGTAATCTATCCGACTTTCAATAGTATTTTTTGACTTAGCCATGTGTACTCCAAAATAAAGATTTAGCAAGAGTTATTATACCACTTTTTCGGCCAGATAAATGGCCTGAATGTATAAAAAGTTGTTAATTTTTTAACGAAAAAAGCAACCACAAATTACTTGATCATTGAAGTATACCCATTGACCTGAAGGAATTCGGATCCAGCAATCAACAGCCCTGTCACAAGGTAACCCTTATCGTTTCTGTAAAACAAAAAGGTATCTCCAACTGATTTTCGGAGATGTTTTGTGTATTTTGAAGTTTGCGTTTTCACTTAGTTGAAACCCACATCTAATACCCTAGTATGACATGCTAGATTACAGAGGAAGAGAACAGCTAAGCTAGAAAGCGTTGAGATATTAGTAGTGTTTTTCTTCATCGGATTTCTCTATCAAAAACCTGAAGCGTCACTTCATGTTTTTATTCTTAGTATCAATCGGTTGAGGTAATACTTAATAATCCGTTACTTCTTTTCGGTCATGGACATTGCTTTGCTTGCCCTGACGTGCTTTAAGAACGGCTTCAACGTCTTCAGGGCTAACCCCTATTTCAACGAGCATGACTGCTAGGTGATAGAGGACGTCTGCTGTCTCGTTGGCAATTTCTTCTTTATCAGCATTTTTAGCTCCGATCACAACTTCTGTTGCTTCTTCGTCAACCTTTTTAAGAATCTTGTCTAGGCCCTTGTCAAAAAGGTAATTGGTATAAGAGCCTTCTTTGGGATTTTTTTTACGATCTAAGGCTTCCTTATAAAGTGTTTCCACCTTAATTCAAACAGGGGTCACCCCCTCTTCCTCATGAAGTCACAAAGACTCACTTGTAACTCCTAGTCGCTAACGGAACCACCCGTCGTACACTACTGTCATCCAGAGTTCGCATACGCTCTCAAGAATGTGTCGTCTTTGATCTCATGCGTTCTCAGCTCTCCGCATTCTCTGTGAAACGATCTGACTTTTTCTCTCAACGATTTAATTTGAAATTATTCTACATGAAAATTCAAAACAATGTAAGCCTTTTTTGTATATTTTTATAAAAAATAAAAATCTTGTATATTTAATAAAGAGACACATAGGTTTTTTGAGGCTTTCCTAAGGTGATAACGGTCGTCAGGTGATATTATCCTGTGGATGATTTCAGGAATCCAGGTAGTTTCATGACTAAATTTTAGTCCCTCGCTTTTTAATTTTTAGCCTCAAAATAAAACAGTGTCCCAAGCTGCTCTACTCTCAAAACTTCCGAATGCCTTAAGTGCATTAGTTTCAGGTACTTCCATCACTAGAAAAAGTCTCCCTTTATCTATATTCCTGTCACAAAAATCAATCTCTGTTATTTTTATGAAGATCTCTTTAGTCCATTTCCTAATTCAAAATAATGTCTCCATTTATAAGTTGTATATTTATCCTAAATAATTTTTCAAGGCAAGACAAAAAGCCCGGAGCATTACCCCAAGCTTTCATTTTTAAGCCAATTTTCTAGGTCTGATAAATCCTGTCATAATACTCAAACAAAGTAGCCCCGCAGCAACATACCAATAGGGCATATCTACACTAGTTGTACGTCCTGAGACTTCAACAATGCCTTTAACTAAACAGGCACTTGCTACAACTGCGATAGACGAATTAAAGAGAAGTTTTGAAAGACGTGTTTTCACCCAGGACATTCCCAGTCCAGTAAGTAGATAGATAAGTGCTCCGGCCAATGGTGCAAAGAACATCATGCGCATAAACATGGAGGATTCACCATAAGAAAAGCGTTCATAAACAAATGTAAATACTAGACTAAAAATGGTTAAACCAATGTAGGTGAAAAAGTGCTGTCTAGCTGATTTTTTAGTAACCGATGTAAACAATATCACTCACCGCCCTTTCTGAAATTTTGTTTCCGTTTGTGGTTGGCTTGTTAATGACTTGACCATTGAAGTACATAGTAGATGAGCCACCACCGTCAAGGTTGTAGGCTGTCGTCACACCATAGGATTTCATCAACTCTGCCATTTCATAGAGAGTCAACCCTGACGATTCACTGGTACGACCATCAGAGACAATGACAATATAGTGCACACTGCCATCACTCTCTTCGATGACCCCGATGGCTGTACGTGGATTGTCAGCCATGGCTTGACCAACCTCTTCATTTTTTGAGACAGCTATCTTGCCATTTTCAACCAAGGTTGGACCAAAGGCAAAGGTATTGACCACACCTGAATCGACCAATTTTTGAGCTGTTGTATCGCTCTCCTTAAAGGTCTTGAAGCTACCATCTGAATAAACAGCAAGATCCTCGTAGTCACTGTTTCGATCAGTATCACGATAGACTTGGCCATTTTTAATCACATAGCCCGACTGATTAGCTCCGTAGTAGTCACCATTGATGGCAAAGATTGCATTGTTTTGCTGGGCAATACTTGAAGTAGTCTCGGTGATGTTGGTCCCATAGGTATTTTGTGCCAAAGCCGTTTTAAGGTAATCTGCACTCGAAAGCTTGATATCTGCCACATAGTATGTGGTATCACTGGTTTTACCTGTCGTGATTTTGATATCCATATTGTCATCTTTATAAGTCGTATCCGTCTTAGTTACCTTACCAGTGCTGGTAGATGTCGTCGACGACGCTGTGGTTGAGCTAGTCGTATTGGCTGAAACCGTTGAGACCGCTGAGGGAATGACAAAGACCTTTAAGAGAGAGTAGACATTTGCCCCCATCAGAAAAAGGGTAAAGAGTAAGGCATAGGCATGCCTTTTGAGAAATTTCATAGAAGACCTCCAATTGTGAAAGATAAGATAGAAACCATAAGTTTCTTTTGCTTAAAATTAGCATAACAAGCAAATCTTAAAATCTTCTATAATTCCCACAACCACGCCTTTTCTTTAAGTTTTCCTTAAGAAAAAGACAGCTTCAGTTGAAGCTGTCTTCACTATATAATCATATCTTCCGTAATGCCGAATTCTCTCAAGATCTCCTGAATCTTATCAAAGTTCAGACGGAAATGCTCTAATTTATGTCCATCAGACCCAATAGAATACTTGCGACATCCCAAATCCTTAACAAGGCCTAGCGCATAACGATATAGGTCTTCGTGATGATAGAGATACATGCTCTTTGCATTCAGCTCAAAAGCCAAATCATTAGCCATCATTTTCTGGAAAATACGTTTAAGCTGATTCTCATAGGCTTTTAGCTCATCAACAGTCACATCAAAAAGGCGGAAACCATAGTCAAAGTGGGCCAGAACATCTGCGTCCACACGACCAATGGCATACTCCAACTTGTCCAGATATTCTTGAATAATGCTAGCCTTGTCCATATCAGCTACCTCATCATCAAGGTAATCATTAACCCCATTATGGTGAATAGAAAGCAGTTTGAGATCATAGTCCTTACCATCCAAAAAGTCTAAAATATCGCTTTCTCTAGGCTTGTAATAACCAATTTCGATGCCTCGTTTAATACGATTGCCATACTTACGGTTAAGCCTTTCAATCTCACGACTATAGGCCTCATACTCGGGCACATCGTCCTGTTTGGTATAAGGATTAGAGAGATCATAATGCTCAGTCGTTACAATCTCGCCATCAAAATGTGTCAAATAATCAGTAAAAACCGCATCCGAATCATAGGAATGATGGGTATGCAAATGGTTATCACGAATAGACATAACTACTCCTTATTTTTCAAATACATTGTAAGCTGCTTATGGGCCAACCAGGTCAAACTCACCATGATTCCCTCATAAATTATAAAGAAAATCACAAAACATTGAAGAAAATATTCTTCTGGCAAAACATTAATAATCGGGTCCAACATTGGATTAAAGAGCCAACTGCTATCTCCAGGAAAGAGAGCCTCATGAAAGAGAATGAAGAACTGATCAAATCCTAGGAAAAGTCCCACTACTCCAATAAGGATTGGTAAAACAGCTAGACTCAGATAAAGTCTACGATAGAGACCAAAAGTCCCCTTCTTCACATTTCGCCAAATAAAGCCCACAGCTGGATAAACCAGTAGGACAATAAGGACCTGAACCAGATGAAAGAGCCACTTGACATCATGAAAATGCTTAAGACCACTCTCTGACGACGGAAAATCAGGCATGGCCAGATGATTTACCCAAGGAAAAGTCAGGTACCGCATGAGGACATTGAAATTATGCCAAAGCTCCGTCTTTCCGATAATGACATAGTCCAAAAGACGCATCCAATCAACATCAAAATAATAGAAGCCCCATGCTAGGTAAATCGTAACTAGAATAGACAAGGCTAGGAGCCAAATGGGAGTCAACACTGCTTCAATCTTAGTTCGCATCAAAATCCCACTCCGCTAGACTAGCAAGTACATGGTCTGGTTTTACTGGTAAATCCGCAACCTCTTCCGCCTTGGTGAAACCAGTCGTCACAAGAAGTGTTGGAAAGTCATTTTTAATGCCAGCTGTAATATCTGTCAAGTAATTATCACCAACCACAATAGTTTGGCTACGTTCTGTTCCAAGGATTTCAAGAGCCTTGTTCATGATAATAGCTTTAGGCTTACCAATAATGATTGGGGGCACACGTGTAGCCGCCTCGATAAGAGCTAAGAGTGAACCAGCACCTGGAAGCAGACCGCGTTCTGTTGGGATATTCAAATCTGGGTTTGTCCCAATAAACATAGCTCCTTTTTGGATAGCAAGTGTTGCCTTTACCAACATTTCATAAGTGACTTCACGGTCCAATCCCACTACCACATAAGCAGGATTTTCCTCATCTACCGTATATCCCGCATCCGCAATAGCAGATTTAAGCCCAGTTTCACCAATAACATAAACTGTCTTACCACGATTCATATCATTCATGTAGTCAACTGTCGCCAGGGTTGCTGTATAAATAGTTTCAAGAGGCGTTTCCAACTCGCACTGATTACGCAAAAGCTCTTGGACCATTTCTGGTGTACGCATACTGTTATTAGTCACAAAAAGATAGGGAATTTGACGCTTCTGCAACTCCTTAACAAAGGCCTCCCCTTCAGGAATACGGTCCTTACCCTTGTAAATGGTTCCATCTAAATCAATCAAATAACCTTTATATGTCATCTTACTTGTCTCCTATTTCTTTCCATTGAATAATGGCTTGGGCATGAACATTACCATCAACACAAATCTGGTGTTGACTGCTTAAACTGTCTTGATCAAACTCATAGCCAGAATAAATTTCTGACCCATGATGAATTTCTTTAACGTACTTGAGGTCAATACGGGCTGGTGTGTACTTGGTCAAAAAATCCAAATCGAAAACATCCAACATCCACTCCAAGTACTTGCTATTATTAACGTGGCCATTCATGTCTAGGTCAAAATAACGCACACGATAAAGCGTCTCAATTGGATTTTCCAAAACCTTGTAGCGAGGACCCCGAAGTAACTTTTTAGTTTTTTCAGCCCCATAAGGTGCTACCACCTCATCTGGCACTTCGGCTACCTTACGCGTTTCATAATCCATAAGGGCAAAAGTAGTCTTAAAGAGCATGATTTGTTGACCAGTTTCATCTGTGATGTAAAAATTACGGTAACAGAAAATCTTATTATAGGAAATAGCTTCCGTTGTAATTGTCACCTTTTCATTGTAGCGAGGCAAACGGTCAATCTCAATCGCATAGTCTGTCACAATCCAAACCAGACCGTATTTATCAAAAACGTCCTTATCCGTATTTCCCAGAGACTCTGACTGCATACCGGATACTTGCAATGAAAAAGCCAGTAAGTGTGGTAATTTTACCTGATGCGTGATATCCGTCTCATAAAACGGAATCTGATAAGGAATACTAAATTTTAATCCCATCTAATCCTCCAAGATAAATTGTTCAGCGACACTATCACCCAAAAAGAGTCCTCGTTTGGTCATACGAACAACTTCTGGATCCTTGACCAAGAGCCCATCTTCCTGTAGTTTTTTTACAATGTCTCCATAAGTATCCGCGAATGACAAGCCAAACTTCTCTTCAAAACGTTTAATAGATACACCTGATTTTTTACGCAAACCAAGGAAGAACTCCTCCTCCATCATCTCCGCCTTAGTCAGATGCTCCTCGTGAAGTCTAGCATGACCATCCTCAGCTATAGCCTTAAGGTAATGCTGGATAGGTCCTCTATTGCGATAACGAACACCATTGACATAACCAGAGGCTCCAGCACCCACACCATAATACTCATCATTATTCCAGTACATGAGATTGTGACGACTCTCCATCCCAGGTTTGGTAAAGTTGGAAATCTCATAATGCTCAAAACCATTTTTTTCCAACTCTTGGATAATATAGTCAAACATCTCTGCTTCCAAGTCCTCAGTTGGTAGATTAAGCTTACCTCGACGCATCTTATTCATAAAGACCGTGTGATGTTCCAATATCAAGCTATAGAGACTTAGGTGTGGAATATCCAGTTCCAGTGCCTTTCTCACATTTTCCTTGACCTGATCCATGGTTTGACCAGGCAGAGCATAAATGAGGTCAATGGAAATATTATGGAAACCAGCAGACTTTAAGCTATCAATGCTTTCATAAATCTGTGCTTGATTATGACTGCGACCAATTTGACGCAAGTGCTTGTCATCAAAAGTCTGAACCCCTAAAGAAACGCGATTAACAGCAGATTTTTTGAGCACTTCAATCTTATCAACCGTCAAATCCCCGGGATTAGCCTCAATAGTAAACTCCTCCAGCTTAGACAGATCCAAGTTCTTCTGAAGATTGCTCAAAAGGTAATCCAATTGCTCTGCAGAAATAGCCGTTGGGGTCCCCCCACCAATATAAAGGGTACGAAGCTCCTTGATATTTAAAAGCTCCCACTCACGAATCAAAGCACTCAGGTAGTCATCAACGGGCTGATTTTTAATGAAGACCTTAGAAAAGTCACAATAATAACAAATTTGAGTGCAAAATGGAATGTGCACATAGGCTGACGTTGGTTTTGTTTGCATGTAACTATTCTACCATTTTTTAAGCAGAAATGAGACTTCGAATGATAAGAGTTTGAGCCCAAAAAAGAAGCCATCTCTCCAGATAGCTTCTTTACTTTATTTTGTTAATGAGAATGGGAAAGCATTGTAGTTGCTATAATCAAAGGTTGGTCCCAAATCAGAGATAAATTGAACTGGCGTATAAGTTCCATTTTTAAGAATAAAGCCAGGCTTAGCTTGGAAACCAGCTCCCCCTAGGCCTGTAATACCTGGAAGCAAGGTAGAAAAATCGCCACCCTCCCAAACATAGAGATTTCCAGAAATTTGAACAGCTTTTGCAGTTGTAGAGCTTTGACGATAGGGTTCGTAATCAACATTGAAATTTGCCTTTGAAGTGATGTTTCCTTCGGCATCAACTGTAAAACTAATGTCTGTTGCTTGAGGACTCGTACCTGTCCAAGTTCCAACCAAACCTGCTGGGACAGGAGCGTCACTTTGAGTATCAGTTGTTGCTTGACTAGACTTGTTTGACTCAGATGCAGCACTGCTACTTGTTCCTCCTTGAGCATCATTTCCAGCTGTAACTTGATTTTTTGAAGAGCTTGCTTCAGGAGCGCTCGCTTCTTTTTGGCCTTGAAAATCCTTTGAAGCTTCTGTCTTGGCCTTTTTAGCAGACTGCTTCTCAGATGTTTGTGTTTTAGCAGATGACTTCACTACTTTAGAAGTTGAAGTTGTCGATGATGCTGCAGTGTCTTTTTCTGACTTAGAGCCACATCCACCAAGAGCTATAGAAACAGCTACAGACAACAAAACAAGTGAGCAAACACGAATAACTTTTCTTTTCATTTTCATAAACCTCTTTTCTATATGTCTATTATATCTATTTTGTTACAAAAATCAAGTATTTTGTGTAATTTTTGTAACATTTATGTAATTAATTGTATCGCTGTCATAAGTTAATATATTCTTTTAACCAAAAAAGTCTATCACTCCCACAGGAATGATAGACTCTTGACTATTATTTAAGTACTCCTTATCTTATCTGATATTAGCGAGTACCTTCTCTTTCAAGATAACCTGAATAGGAATGATAGTAGCCATCTTCCAAGACAATAATGCGCTTACCACCATTCACAACTAGAAAATAGTATAAACCTTTCTCGTCATGGTAGATATCGTTAACACTCTTAGCTTGGTAACGATGTGACTTAAGAGACTTCTGTATTCTAGCAAACTCTTTTTGCACCTTACCATTATCTCCTCTGCCTGATTTATCCATCAGATATTCATTTAAAAGTTTAGCTATTAATATATCTATATCATCAGAATCTGTAGTCATAACACCATTTTCAGAGATAGTCGTTTCCCCTTCTGATTCATCTTCATAATTAAATGTCTTCCATTTTCCAACAAAAACTTTGGGAACCCCTGCCTTATGAAAAAGATAGCTCTTTTTTAAATCTTTGTTTTTTGATCCGTAGTGGGCTAGTTCTGATGAGCTTAAACCTAGAACAAAGTTTGTCCCAACTTTCTGAATCAGATTATAGTAGCCAGAATCTTCCGTCGTTACCAGTATGACCTCTTTTGTTTATAATTGATATTTCTTGTCAAAATCAGCAATAATTTTTAGTTTTGAATCACTGAGTTTCTCTAAGTTTGCTTCAAACTTCTGTCCAGCTTTCTTACCAGTAGAGATTTCTTTGATTTCTTCTTCCGTATAGCCTGCAACGAGTTTTGACTTCTTCCCATTTAAATCATAAACAAGCCCATCATTATTACCATTTACCCACAAACCACCTAAGTTTGTTCCTTTAGAAGAAAACAAAAAGAATCCAAGACTTTTTGCTACGACAAGAAATAAAGCAATGGTAAAACCTATAAAAGTCTTCTTACCAAACTTTTTCTGTTTAACAAAGACAAGCTGCTGTGCAGAGGAGTAATTGACCAGTCATCTGATTTAGTAAAAATATGGCTTCTTCAGTCCCAGATTTACTATTGCTAGAAAAAGTAGCTTGCTTTTCTTCCATGACAAATTCACCATTTAAAAGGGCCTGCTGACACTCTTGAATAGTGGGCTTACGATTATTAATCGCTTCAAAATATTCAATCTATTCTTTTCTATGCATCATCTCTCCTAATAATTCTTAATAGAAAAATCTATCACTAGCTTATAAGTGATAGATTTTCCAATTATTTAAGCACTTCTTGTGTCTTAGCGTAGTTAGCTTCAACAGCTTCTTTTTCGGCTTTCCACCAGTCTTGGTGATCTGTGTACCACTTGATCGTTTCTTCCAAACCTGATTCGAAGTTTGTGAATTGTGGTTCCCAACCAAGTTCTTCACGCAATTTTGTTGAATCAATAGCATAGCGCAAATCGTGACCAGCACGGTCTGTGACACGGTCGTAAGCATCTTTTGGTTGACCCATTTTTTCAAGGATGAGTTCAAGAACTTCCTTGTTATTCTTTTCACCATCAGCACCAATCAAGTAAGTTTCACCGATACGGCCCTTAGTAAGGATGGCCCAAACACCAGTTGAGTGGTCATTAGTGTGAATCCAGTCACGAACGTTTTTACCTTCACCATACAGTTTGGGTTTAATCCCTGACAAGATATTGGTGATTTGACGTGGGATGAATTTTTCGATGTGTTGGTATGGTCCATAGTTGTTTGAGCAGTTTGAAATAGTTGCCTTAACACCAAATGAACGCCCCCATGCTTTAACGATAAGGTCTGAAGCAGCCTTAGTTGATGAGTATGGTGATGATGGGTTGTATTTTGTTTCTGCTGTGAATTTTTCACCAGGACCTTCACCGTGACCAGGGAGATCTTCGCGCAATGGAAGGTCACCATAAACTTCGTCTGTTGACACGTGGTGGAAACGAATATCGTATTTACGAGCAGCTTCCAAGAGTGTGTAAGTACCAATGAAGTTTGTGTAGATAAATGGTGATGGGTCGTTCAATGAATTATCATTGTGGCTTTCAGCTGCATAGTGAACGATGGCATCAGCCTTAGCAGCCAATTTATCAACCAATTCAGCATCAGCAATATCACCAACAACCAATTCAACACGATCACCAAGGATTTCTTCAATGTTGGCACGGTTACCAGCGTAAGTGAGTTTGTCAAGGACAGTCACATGTACGTCTGGATGGTTGTTGTAGACATAGTGTACGAAGTTTGAACCGATGAAACCTGCGCCACCAGTTACGATGATATTTTTATATTCAGTCATTTTTTCTCCCAAAAATATTGTTTTTTCTTATTCGTTCCTTTCGCTAGTGAGGGACGCCAGCAACCCTTCGATTTCATGGCTAAATCCGAAGCCGAAGTCTCTGAATTTCCCTACAAGATTCCTTGAGGAAATCTTGTTTTCACTAGGGTAGGAACGATCTTATAATGCTCCTTGCCGTCGAGGTACTGCTGTGCAAAGCTCGTTTTTACAAATCTTCTGCTTTTAGTGGTTTGACGTCTTTGAGCAATGGGTGATTTTTATCTGCTTCTGAGACTTCTGCTTCTTCCAAGTTTTCCCACTTGATATCAAGACTTGGGTCTGCGTAGTTGACAAAGGCGTATTTTGGTTTGAGTTCAAGTGCCCAGTAGTCGTTCACAAGATAGCTGTATGCAACCTTATCAGACAAAACTTGGAAACCATTGGCAACACCGCGAGGAACGAAGATTCCTTTTGAAGCATCAATAACTGTTTGGTAAGTATTCCCAAAAGTTTCGCCTTCACGAAGGTCAACCCATGTTCCAAGAACCTTTCCTTCATCTGCTACTGAGATGTATTTATCCCAAGGCTCGGCGTGCAAGCCACGCAAAACATTTTTACGTGAGAAAGAAACGTTATTTTGCAATTTTCCTTCTGCAAAAAATGATTCTGGAAAACCGAGTGGCAACATTTTTTCTTTTTGGAAGTTTTCCTTAAACCAACCACGGTTATCTCCATGAACAGGAATATCAAATTCAAGCAGACCTGGGATAGCTTCAATCTTACGTGCAGCTAGTTCTTTTCCAAAAAATTGTTCAGTCATTATGCTTCTCCAATCAAACGGAGCAAATATTGTCCGTATTCATTCTTTTTAAGCGGTTGTGCCAATTCGAGGACCTGTTCCTTAGTGATGTAACCCATACGATAGGCAATTTCCTCAAGGTTAGCCACTTGGACATTTTGCAACCGTTGAACAGTTTCAATGTACTGAGCAGCTTGCAAGAGACTTTCGTGAGTGCCTGTATCCAACCAAGCAAAGCCACGTCCCATAAGTTCAACAGAGAGGTCACCACGATCTAAGTAAGCCTTGTTAACATCAGTAATTTCAAGTTCTCCACGAGGGCTTGGTTTGATATTTTTAGCAATTTCCACGACATCATTGTCATAGAAATAAAGGCCTGTTACAGCAAAATTTGATTTTGGATGTTCTGGTTTTTCCTCGATTGAGATGGCATTCATATTGTCGTCAAACTCAACCACACCAAAACGTTCTGGGTCCTTAACTTGGTAGCCAAAGACTGTGGCTCCTTTTTCCTTAGCTTCAGCACGTTGAAGCATGGCAGAAAGACCATTGCCATGGAAAATGTTGTCCCCTAGCACAAGAGCAACACTATCATCACCGATGAAGTCTTCACCAATGATAAAGGCTTGAGCCAAGCCATCTGGACTTGGTTGTACAGCGTAGGAAAGGGAAATACCAAACTCTGAACCATCGCCAAGGAGCTCTTCAAAACGTGGAAGGTCCTGTGGTGTTGAGATAATGAGGATTTCCTTAATACCAGCCAACATAAGCGTTGAGAGTGGGTAGTAAATCATTGGTTTATCGTAAATCGGCATCAGTTGTTTTGATGCAGCACGTGTCAGTGGATACAAACGTGTCCCTGAACCGCCTGCAAGAATAATACCTTTCATAAGAAGGCTCCTTTTTTCTCTAATATATTACCTATATTTTAGCATTTTTCAGCCCTCTTGTCACGGTAAACCCTATGTTCTTAAGCTTTCATTAAGAAAATCACAAGTGTCCATTTTCTTAATCAAATGGAATAAGAATTTCGAATGAAATCCTTTTCTTGCACTATTACTCTTGGGAATAGTGATTGTCATCCTTTTCTTAAATTTTAATATGTTGAGGGGCTTTACAACTATTGCTCTTTCTTCCTAACGTACTGAGTCACTGGATAATCTGCACTGTCCAAGCTACCAGAGCGATTCATGGCCAAATCAACTAGATTTTTTCCAATAAGTGGACCAGTTGTAAGCCCTGAGGAACCTAGACCTGAAGCAACGAAGACGTTTTTAAGCTCTGGAACTTCTCCAAAGAAAGGCGAAAAGTCACTGGTATATGCTCTAGTTCCCACACGTTCAGAGAAGGACTTAGCAGTACTTAAGTCAGGGAAATAGGTCTTAGCCTCCTCCTCCAAACCTTCTAGAATAGCTTCATCAACCGTTAAATCAAAGCCTTTGTCATTTTCGTGACTGGCCCCTACCGAAATCTTTCCACCAGCAAAGGGAATGACATCTAATTCACCCTCTGGCATCAGAACTGGTAATTTACCAGTATCTAACCCATCAAAGAAATAATCTCGTAATTGACCCTTTTGGGGGCGAACATCCACCTCAAAACCAAGGGGTTCAAGCGTTTGACCTAGCCAGGCACCACAAGCGAGAATGACCTTGTCAAAAGTTTGACAATTAATCTCATAAGACCCATTATCAAGAGAAGAGAGTGTAACTGGCCCCTCTACCTTTTCAAAACCAGAGGCATTAATCAAAGTTGCTGTCAATTCTGCCCCTTCGACTCTGGCTCCTCCTGAGGCATAGAGATAACGGTCAAATCCAGTAAATTCAGGGAGGTTGTCAGCATTTTTTATAGAGAGTTCACCAATAATAGGTGACTCTTCTAGCCTAGTCTCAGCATGCTGATACAAACCGTCCAACTTACTATCGTCTTTCTTGAGAAGGGCTACACCAGACTGATCATAGAAGCTCGTGTCGTAACCATCATTTTCAAGATTTGAAGTTAACTCTTGGTAAAAATCAGCTCCCAAACGAGCCATACGATACCAGGCCTTATTTCGGCGTTTAGAAAACCAGGGACTGATAATCCCTGCTGCTGCCTTGGTTGCTTGTCCAAGACCATGGTCAAAAACGGTAACCTCTACATCTTTTTCTTTTGATAAGTAATAGGCAGCCGTTGAACCGACGATACCTGCGCCAACAATTGCAATTTTCATTTTTTACTCCATCTATTTGAAAAAAGCTGAGACCTATACATATAGGCACAGCTCATCATTAATCATTTATCCCAAGGCCACATCCATAACCATCATGACTACAAAGCCAACCATAAGCCCCAAGGTTGCCACATCAGTATTACCATTGGTCTGTGATTCAGGAATCAATTCCTCTGTTACCACAAAAATCATGGCACCTGCTGTAAAGCCCATCATGATGTCTAGCAATTTACGGCTAATATTCTTGAAGAAGAAAACTATGGCTGAGCCAACAATAGTACATCCCCAGGTAAAGAGACCCGCAAGAAAAGCCAAGAAAACAACATTTTGATGTAACAGCCAAGTCATAAACACATTCTCCTACAAATGATCAAAAGGATTGGTTGATGACTGAGTTTCAAGTATCGTCACATTCCAATTATGCTCACGTTTCCAGGCTTCAAATTTCTCAGCAATCTTTGCGATAAAGAGGGCTTCGATATGATGCCCAGGATCAATAGCCAAGAGACCATTAGTAATCATTTCCTGACCTGTATGGTAATAAACATCACCCGTGATAAAGACCTGTGCTCCCTTTTTCAAAGCATCCTTGTAAAATCCTTGACCGCTACCACCACAAATAGCCACACGGCTAACAAGAGGATTATCATGGTCATAACGAACCAATCGAACACTGTCCAAGCCAAAAACTGCTTTTACTTTAAGAGCAAGTTCTTCAATGGTCTGTGGCACGATATCACCCACTCGACCAATTCCATGATTTTCAGAAGTCTGTGTTAAATAAGTGGTGTCTTTAATGTCAAGTAACTCGCAGAACCAATCATTAAGGCCATCATCAACTACATCAATATTGGTATGGCTGACATAAACAACAATTTCGTGCTTAACCAAGTCAAGTAAAATATCACGATCCGGTGAAGACACCAAGTCCTTAATCGGACGGAAGATAGGGGCATGTTTAGCAATGATGAGGTCCACACCTTTTTCAATGGCTTCAGATACTGTATTTTCACGAACATCCAAGGTAACCATAACCTTCTGAATCTCCTTATCCAAACTACCAATCTGCAAGCCAACCACATCACCTTCCATAGAAAACTCCTGTGGACAGAATTCTTCATAAGTCTTAATAAGTTCACTAGCTAACATGATTCAAAACCTCCTTAATGGTTTGAATTTTATCTTCAATAGCTGTACGATCAGCCTGATTGGCCAGTGGAATGAATCCTAAAGCAATCTCTAATTTATTGATTTCGCGTTGCCATTTGAGCTGGAAAACCTGAGATTGGTCTTTCATGAGATGAGGACCAAAACGTACTTCCTTGTCCGAAAGGCTCATGTGTCCAGCTTCTGCCACCATGATTTCGTAATATTTGCCATTTTCAGTCATGATAGACTCTGCAATAATCTCAAAACCATTTTCCATCAACCAGATACGGAGATCATCTTCACGATTATTTGGTTGTAAAATCAGACGGTCTACGCCCTTAAGTTTGTCCTTCCCAGCATCAAGGATATCCGCAATAAGACGTCCTCCCATACCACAGATTGTGATGGTTGTGACAGCATCAGAATATTCGAAGGCAGCCAAGCCATTAGCCAAGCGCACCTCGATTTTATCTTGGAAGCCAGAAGCTGAGACATTAGCAAGAGCTGATTCATAAGGGCCCTTTACCACTTCACCAGCAATAGCTGAGGTAATCAAGCCTTTTTCAAGTAAATAAATCGGAAGATAGGCATGATCACTGCCTACATCCAAGAGTTTTGCGCCTTTGGGAACATAGGTTTCTACGTCTTTGAGGCGTTGAGATAATTGTACGTACATGTTTCATCTTTCTATTTTTTTAAGTCTCTTCAATTATATCAAAAAAGGAGGTTGGTAAGAAATGGTTTTAACACATTTCCTAACAACTTCCTTTTTATTTATACCTTTTCGCCCGTAAAGACAAATAATTTAGAAATAATATAATTCAACACAATGATAAGGACCTGAGCAAATACACTCTCTATACCATTTACCCATGCCTGACTATGACCAACAAATTGACCAATAATTTCTGGATAGGTATCTACCAAGAAATAAGCTAATGCCAAATCCAAGACCAAGGTCAAAAGGCGGGCTCCTACGAACTTAACAAAGCGCATGGCCATACCGGTCGTTTCCTGATTAAAGACAAAGATGTCATTTGTAAAAAAGGCAAAGATAATGGCAATCGCATTGGCCAAGACAGCCGATAGGGTCCCTTGTTGGGTCAACTGAAAAATAAAGGTACGACTAACCATGTAAACCAAAGTTGCCAAAACCCCAAAGAAGAGATATTTGAATACTTCAGTAGCCATGAAGGCTCTGAGTTTAGCTATCATACTCAGTCCAATCCAATTTCTGCACGAACAACATCAGCAATCGTATCAACATAATAGTTCACTTCATCATCTGTTGGTGCTTCTGCCATAACACGAAGGAGAGGTTCTGTACCACTTGGACGAACCAAGATACGGCCATTTCCAGCCATCTCAGCTTCCATTTTTTCAATGATAGCGGCAATTGCAGGAACTTCCATAGCTTTATCTTTCAGGCTATTTTCCACACGGATATTAACCAATTTTTGAGGATAAATGGTCACTTCTGCTGCCAATTCAGACAAGCTCTTACCTGTTTCAACCATGACTTTAGTCAATTGGATAGCTGTCAATTGACCATCACCAGTTGTGTTGTAATCCATGATAATAACGTGACCAGATTGTTCGCCACCAAGGTTATAACCGTTTTTACGCATTTCTTCGACAACGTATCGGTCACCAACAGCAGTGACAGCCTTGTTAATACCCTCACGATCGAGAGCCTTGTGGAAACCAAGGTTCGACATAACTGTTGTAACAATGGTGTTTTTAGCTAACTCACCTTTTTGGGACAAGTATTTACCAATGATATACATCACCTTGTCACCATCGACAATATCGCCATTTTCATCAACGGCAATGAGACGGTCACTGTCACCATCAAAGGCAAGACCGATTGCTGAACCAGTTTCTCTAACTAAGGCCTGCAATTGCTCTGGATGTGTAGAACCTACACCGGCATTGATGTTAAGGCCATCAGGTTGATCACCAATAACAGCGATTTCTGCATTCAAGTCAAGGAAAATGTTACGTGCAGATACCGCAGCCGCACCATTAGCTGCATCCAAGGCAACCTTCATACCACCGAGGTCAAGACCAGTAGCCACCAAGAATTTTTCGTATTTACGAAGACCTTCTGGATAATCCACAAGTGTTCCAAGTCCCTCCGCTGAAGGGCGTGGAAGCGTATCTTCTGCAGCATCTAGAAGAGCTTCAATTTCCGCTTCACGTGCATCATCTAATTTAAAGCCATCTCCACCAAAGAACTTGATCCCATTATCAAGAGCTGGATTGTGACTAGCTGAAATCATTACACCAGCACTAGCATTTTCTGTACGTACCAAGTATGATACACCTGGTGTCGCAAGTACCCCAAGTTTATAGACCTCGATACCTACTGAGAGCAGTCCCGCTACCAAAGCAGATTCTAACATCTCACCAGAAATACGTGTATCACGAGCCACAAAAACTTTAGGACGGCCAGTTTCATGTTGACTAAGCACATAACCACCAAAACGACCTAATTTGAAAGCCAATTCAGGCGTAAGCTCAACGTTTGCTTCTCCACGAACACCGTCTGTTCCAAAATATTTACCCATAAATTTACTATTAGTGCTTGTGCACTAAATCCTCCTTAAACTTTGATGCCGTTTAACAAGAGTCAATCTAGTGAACCCTATCTAGATAATCTAACTGTATAAGATTTCACCAATATTTTCAACCCTTGTTTTAAAATATTATTAATTGGTTACATTTTTATGAGACTAGTCCCTCTCAATCCAATCTATTATATCTGAATTTGACGAAAATGTAACTCCCTCATTTTTGCGTGACTTTCAAGTTAACCTTCACAGTACTTGGTTGCACTGTGACACCTTCTGCTGTAAGCTCTAAGGTTTTCGATGTATCCTTAGTTACTTGGCTAATGTCTACAGGGACTGTGATGCTATCGATTTTATCCATCGCTTCTTGACTACCAACAATGGTCACATGACCACGATCAAAACTATAACTGATATTAGACACGTTGCTAGCCTTATCGCCAGTCAACTCTAGCTTAACTGGAACTGATTTACTCAATTTTCTCAAACTAATTTTAGCATGAACCTTAGCTGGAGAAATTGAACTAGCTAGAATCGTTCCATTAGACGAAACTGCTTGAAGAACCAAGTTACCATCATAATCATCAGACAAGTTGTCATCTCCTTCCAAGACTGCTTGAACGTGATCAATTTGATTGATGATATCCTCACTTGACGTCACCTCTACCTTGGTTTCATTCAAGCTAACCTTTTTCACTTCATAGCCATTAGCCAACTTATCCTGTGTGATATTTGCAACTACATCAAATGTCTTACTAGCTTTTTTACCTATGGTTGCTGTCAAGGTAGATGGTGATACTTGGGCAGACATTCCAGCCGGTAAATTCTTAACCTGAATAGGAACACGACTTGTCCCTTGGCCAAGATTTGATAAATCTGCAACCAACTTAAAATGACGTGTATCACTTGTTGCTTCAGTCGTCAAGGCCAATTGTGTCGTCGCTGTCAGATAGACCTCAGCATCATAGGAATAACCACTGATAAAGTACTTATCACTATCATATTTAATATCCACAGGAACCGACTCAACGGTTTGTGTAAAGGTATTAGATGCACTTGAGCTATTGTTTTTATTTTGCGTATTTCCCGACCATGCCGTGAAAAAGAGTACCACAGCAAAGAAGAGAGCAACTAGCATCTGCCATAAACGATCGTTTTTAAAGAAATTTACAAAACGCTTCATTTTTTGCTACCTCCCATCCAACGTTGGAAGAATGACTGACGTGGTTCTTGTTCTTTCAACAAGATAAGACTCAACTCTTGTTCAAATTCTTGAACAGAGAGATCATGGATGAAATTTCCCTTGTACGCAATTGAAATCGCACCAGTTTCCTCAGACACAATAAAGGTCAGTGCATCTGTCTGTTCTGAAAGACCAATAGCAGCCCTATGTCTAGTCCCAAACTCTTTGGAAATCTTATTAGATTCCGTCAATGGCAGATAAGAACAAGCTGTTGCAACCTTGTTATCTCTGATGATAACTGCCCCATCATGAAGAGGTGTATTTGGAATGAAAATATTAATTAACAGTTCCCCAGTCACCACCGCATCAAGTGGAATCCCAGTCGCAATCTGCTCTTGTAAGGTCTGAGTCTGTTCAATAGAAACCAAGGCCCCAATCTTACGAGGACTCATGTACTTAACAGCTTTAACGTAGGCTTGAACCAACTTTTCGTCTGAGCTAACCTCTTTATTTTGCAAAAAATGCTGAGGCGTACGTCCAAAGGTTTCAAGAGCAGAACGAAGCTCTGGCGCAAAGATCACAACCGCCGCAATAGCTCCATAGTTGATAACCTGATTCATCAAATAAGAAATCGTCGTGAAGCCTATAAAATCAGAAATCAGTTTGACTAAAATAAATAAGACAACCCCTTGAACAAGGGTCATAATTTTTGTCCCTCGTAGGGCCCTAATAAAGCGATAAATTAAAAAAGCAACAATCAATATGTCCAAACTATTGACGATAACTTTCAGCGGACTATCAAAGAGTGACCGCCAAAAATCAATATCAATGGACGAAAGTATTCCCATACATATCACACTTTCTTTTAATTTTTAAACAGTTTCTATTATACCACGAATTCTAACTATTTTGAGACTACAATCACTACTTTTTGTGATAAAATAAATTCATGACTATGAAAACTACCATGGGAGTTCTGGCGGGTAAAGCTAGCCATCTCGTCCTTTCAAAATTGGGACGTGGTTCAACCTTGCCTGGAAAAATTGCCCTTAAATTTGACAAAGATATTTTAGACACTTTAGCTAAGGACTACGAAATTGTCGTTGTCACTGGTACCAACGGTAAAACGCTGACAACCGCTTTGACAGTCGGTATTCTAAAAGAAGCTTTCGGTGAAATTGTAACTAACCCTAGTGGAGCCAACATGATCACAGGGATTACTTCTACCTTCCTAACAGCCAAAAAAGCCAATTCTGGTAAGAAAATTGCTGTCTTGGAAATTGACGAGGCCAGCCTTCCAAAAATCACTGAATACATCACTCCAAGTCTTTTTGTCTTCACAAATATTTTCCGTGACCAAATGGACCGCTACGGTGAAATCTACACTACTTATCAGATGATTTTAGATGGTGCTGCTAAGGCGCCAGCAGCAACTATTTTGGCTAATGGGGACAGTCCTCTCTTTAATTCTAAAGAGATAGTCAATCCCGTGCGTTTCTACGGTTTTGACACTGAAAAACATGCGCCAGAGCTTGCACACTATAATACTGAAGGAATTGTGTGTCCTAAGTGCGAGAGCATTCTTCAGTATCGCCTTAATACTTACGCTAACTTGGGTGACTATGTGTGCCTTAACTGCGACTTCCACCGTCCAGAATTAGATTATAAGCTAACGCAGCTGACAAAAATCACCAACACCACTTCTGAATTTATCATTGATGGTCAAGATTACAAAATTAACGTTGGGGGGCTCTACAACATCTATAATGCCCTTGCTGCCGTTTCTGTCGCTGAATTCTTCGGCGTTGCGCCAGAGCAAATCAAATCTGGTTTTGAAAAGAGTCGCGCTGTCTTTGGACGCCAAGAAACCTTTAAAATTGGTGATAAATCATGTACTCTCGTACTGATTAAGAATCCAGTTGGAGCTAGCCAAGCTCTTGACATGATTAAACTTGCAGATTATCCATTTAGCTTGTCAGTCCTTCTTAATGCCAATTATGCTGATGGTATTGACACCAGCTGGATCTGGGATGCCAACTTTGAAAGCATTCTCGATATGGATATTCCTGAAATTAATGCTGGTGGTGTCCGTCACTCTGAAATTGCCCGTCGTCTGCGTGTGACTGGCTATCCAGAGGACAAAATTACACAAGCAGAAAAACTCGAAGATATTATGACCCTAATCGAAAAGCAAGACTGCGACCATGCCTATATCCTAGCGACCTATACTGCTATGCTTGAATTCCGTGATATTCTTGCCCAACGTCATGTTGTCGGAAAGGAGATGAACTAATGACTTATACTTCTCTCAAATCTCCAGAAAATCGTGACTACACCTATGACCTAAATGTTGCCCACCTTTACGGTAATCTGCTCAATACCTATGGTGACAATGGTAATGTCCTTATGATAAAATACGTGGGGGAAAAGCTTGGTGCTAAAATGACCTTCGACATCGTTTCTGTTGGAGACTACTTCGACAAGGACTACTACGACATGGTCTTCTTTGGTGGTGGTCAAGACTATGAACAATCTATCGTTGCTAAAGACCTCCCATCAAAACGTGATGCCATTGGTCAATTCATCCAAGATAATAAAGTGCTCCTAGCCATCTGCGGTGGTTTCCAACTTCTTGGACAATATTATGTCCAAGCCAATGGTGTCCGCATTGATGGTATTGGTGTTATGGGTCACTACACCCTTAATCAAGAAAATAACCGTTACATCGGTGACATCAAAATTCATAACGAAGAGTTCAATGAAACCTATTATGGTTTTGAAAATCACCAAGGACGTACCTTTCTTTCTGATGATGAAAAACCACTTGGTAAAGTGGTCTACGGTAATGGTAATAACAAGGAAGATGGTACTGAAGGTGTCCACTATAAAAACGTTTATGGTAGCTACTTCCATGGTCCGATTCTTTCTCGTAATGCTAACCTTGCTTACCGCTTAGTAACAACTGCCCTTCGTAACAAATATGGTCAGGATATTCAATTACCAAGTTATGATGACATCCTCTCAAGCGAGATTGCTGAAGAGTATGCAGATACTAAATCAAAAGCTGAATTCGAGAAATAATTCTTTTAAACAAAAAAGTGACCCTCCAAGGGTCACTTTTTTTGTCGTATTTACTTCCAAAGACGTCTTTTCTTCATTTTATCTTCAATTTTACGATTATCAATCCTTAGAATAGCAATCATATCAAACAAGAGCCAGGTTCTTTTTGGATAGACAATGTATTTTGGAGACCAAATTGGAGAGAATTTTTCCTTGTAACGTTGGAGCCCACTAAAAGAGTAGAAACGCTGAGCAAAAATATAAACTAAATTGGCAACCTTTTCCTCTAAAAAACTATCTTCTTCAGTACCAACGTTGGCTAGGGGAGCCATTCCCATATCAAAGTACTTCTTGTCTTCTGCTTGGAAGTATTGGAAGAGTTTGACGAAGAGGTAGTCCATAATGCCTTCAGGAGCCTTCTCAAAGTCGTAACGCATAAGGTCAATGGTCGCCACCTGTTTATTTTGGGTCGGCATGATATTAGCAAATGCCACAATGTCGCCTTCTTCACTCTCAACGATAGCAATCGGTGCTTGTTGCAGATAGGCTTCATCAAAGAAACCAAGAGAGAAACCTTTCTCCTTACGACCATTAAGCCAAATATCTGAGACTGCCTTCATTTCCTGCATCTGAGTCTCCGAAAATGGAGGATTAAGTAATTTAAACTGGAAGCCTGCTTTTTCCACACGATTGGTTGGTTTACGAAACTTCTTACCATGCTTACCATCGACAGAAAATGTCGTCAAATCAACCATGGCATTTTCTCCAAATTTCATGAAGTCAAAACCATAATCATGAAGCATAAGGGTCACACTCTCATCCGCCTCATAAAATAAAGCCTGTAAATTCCAATCAGATAAGTTTTTCAAGAAAGCTTCCCAAGCTGGACGATAATATATTTCATTACCAATAGGATTGCCCATAATCACACACTTATTACTGGTTTGTGCAAATTGGAAAACTACCTGGTCTTGTCCATCGACACGATACCAAAAGAGGCGTTTATCATGTAAATAAGCTAGAGCACTTTCTGATGCGCCCCCATATTTCTCAAGAAGTGCTGTGAAGCGCTCATTATTCATGCTTTGACCAAAATGCTTACGAGGTGCCAAAACTCTCAAAACAACCCAAACAATGGTTGAAATGATTACCGATCCCAGTAAAATATCAAACCAAATATGAACAAAATGTCCAAGAACATCCCGGTTCCTAGGTGGCAATAAATGAGACCAAAAACCGCTACCACCCAGAACAAGAAGAACCAGAATAGTAAAGGCTAGGAAAAGGAAATCCTTAGTTTTGTCTTCCCAACTATAAACAAAGTAACGATGATACAACCGCTTTCTGATGATCAACATAAGCACCAAAGAGAGTACAATTAGGAATGACATGGCCCAAGAAATACCATTGAGATTGACATAAATTAAAGCCAAGACAAAGGTTACCAAGGAGGCAATGAAAGCTCCCTTAACCCGACGTCTGATCAGACGAGCCATGAAAACAAAGAGGGTTCCAAATAAAATACTCGGAAACTGCCAGATCAACTGTTCCTGAATAGGATCGAAACGGTTAATAAAGTAAACATTTGCCAAGCGTTCTGGGATTAGGGCAGATAAAATCAAGAAGATTCCTAAAAAACGTAACAAATAAACAAGGATACGATGGAAACTTCCACCAAATACTCGTGAAGGAATCTTGAAGTATTTCTCATTGATGTGGCCTCCCATGTGTTTGAAAAAGAAGACAACGCCTAATAAAAATGGAATGATGTAGTAGGTTAGACGAAAGAGCAATAGTAGACTGACCGCTAGAGCATTACTAACCCCCATAGAAGTCAGACCGGTAATCACAATCAAATCGAAACTACCAATCCCGCCCGGAATCATAGAGAAGATACCAATAATAACCGCTAGGAAATAAAGAGGAATCAGATTATAAAGAGGAACATGCAAGCCCATTAAATAAGCCACACTTACAAAGCTCCCAAGGGCCGTTCCCCATTCAGCTGTCGAAGCTAAAAGAAGACTTAGTCTCGTTTTCAACGGCACTTGCCCAAAATAGGCCAACTTTTCACGACTGGAAATAAAGAAAATAAAAGGCAAATAAAGGAAAATACCCAATAAGAGTAACCAATATTTTCTTAAGTCTGGACTTAGAGGGAAGAACCAAAAGACAGCGAATACCAAACCACTTAAAAGGGATAGGCCCGACATAAAGTAAGGCAATAAACGTGATAGTGCCTTAACACCAGACTTCTCCTGCCCATCTTCAGAATAAAAGGAATACCTCAACCCCACGTCGACTAAACCGGCAAAACCAGCCAAGTTATTAATGGTATTGACAGCCCAACTCGTTTCTAGTATATAGGATTTGGAAAAATCCGTCTCTAACTCCCTGTTCAAGATAAGGTCATAAAAGAGCATAGGTGACACAGCAACTAAACCTATCACTACCATCAAAGCAAGATGCCAAATTGACAGACCTGATAAAGCTGATTCTAGCGATTCTAAAGTGATCGTTCGTTTCAAACGAACCAACTCTACAACAACAAGAACCGTAATAGAAATAAAGAAGATAGATTTAACGGCAGTTTTTAAAGGTTGAAGTCTCTCTATAAGTCGCTTCATGCCACCACCTCTTTTCGACTAATTCTAACTAACTCACGGATCATTTGATTAAAAACCTTATATTTTCGTTGAGCTAGACGATGCCCCTGTCTCCGTTCAACATAGAGCTTATGAATTGGAAAAAGGTCCGAAATATCCCTTGAATGACTAATACTAATGACGTCTCTTTGTCCCATAACTACCCAAACAGGATAGGATGCCTGATGTAGTCGTTCCCTATCCAGTGGCAAATCATGTAGCATGAGCTCCGTTATCTGAGCCATGATGTCCATTTTAGATGAAAATGGTGATAAGGCTTTTAGGCAATAATACTGTATATAAACCAGAAATCTTGAGCGTCTGGTCAATCCTTTAAAGGTCATGTTTCCCGCATTAAGTAGGAGCCCTGCAATCCGGTCAGGAAAGCGACTGGCATAAACCATAGCTAGATTAGCCCCATCACTGTGTCCGACAAACAGAGCCTTTTTGATATTTAAAAATTGCAAAATTTCCTCCAAATCGGCAGCCATCTGTTCAAAGGTCATCTTAGCACTCTGACGACTGGATCTGCCATGATTACGACTATCAATGAAAATTAAACGATAGTCTCGATATAGAATTCCTTGCTTACCAAAGTAGTTTCCTGATAAATTGTTGCCATGCAAGAAGACAATTGGAAAGCCTTTACCAAGGTCACGATAATAGATGATTTGACCATCTTTCACTTTGAATTCCATAATATTACCTACCTTTTCACTAACGTATTCTTATACGATGATTAGTCTTATAAGGCATTGGGTCCGATACCATAAAACAAAGTGCTCAAACCCTCTCATTCCATTATAACACTTCCATTTAGCAAAACTCAGAATATTAGTACATTTTCTGCAAAAAAAGAAAAAACCTTTTCAGGTTTCTCCTATTAAAATATAGAAAGGTTTCCATATTTCTTTAACTTTCCAACTGTTCCGAAAGGTCACTCCACTCTTCCATCAGAGCCTCTTGATTGACTGACAAGTCATCTAGTTCTTTCTGCAAGTCAGACAATTCCGCCACATCATTGGTTTCAAGCATGGCAACAGAGATTTTCCCCAAGCGTTCTTCGATGGTTTCTAATTCATTTTCGATTTGCTCAATACGTCGGCTTAGTTTACGGATCTCTTTTTGACTAGCTTTTTGAGCTTGATAATCACTAGCACCCGCTGAAGCTACTTGGGTCTCCTCTGGCCCTTGATTTTCTTCCGCTTCAAGTCGTGCTAATTCTTCAAGCTCCGCCTTTTTCTCAAGGTAGTAATCATAATCCCCAAGATAAATGGTTGCCCCCTCCTCAGAGATTTCCATCACTTTTGTTGCCACACGGTTGATAAAGTAACGGTCGTGGCTGACAAAGAGAAGCGTTCCATCAAAGTCAATAAGGGCATTTTCCAAGACTTCCTTACTATCAATGTCCAAGTGGTTGGTCGGCTCATCTAGGATGAGGAAGTTGTTGTTTTCCATTGACAATTTGGCTAGGAGCAGACGAGCCTTCTCACCACCAGAAAGCATGGAAACAGACTTTTTGACATCGTCACCTGAGAAGAGAAAGGCTCCCAAACGGTTACGAATCTCAACTTCAGGAGTTGTCGCAAAATCATTCCACAACTCATCAAGAACAGTGTTTGACGGTGTCAAGGCAGATTGGGTTTGGTCATAGTAACCCACTTCAACATTGGCACCATAAGTTGATGTTCCCTTGATAAATGGCAGTTTACCGACTACCGACTTGATAAAGGTTGTTTTTCCAATACCATTAGGTCCCACAATGGCAATGGCATCCATCTTCTTAACATCCAGAGAAATAGGCTCTGAGAGAATCTCGTCGTCATAACCAATAGCAGCATCCCTCACAGTCAAGACTACATTTCCAGAGACCTTGTCCGCATGGAAAGTCATATTAGCTGACTTTTGACCTTCTGTTGGCTTATCCAGACGTTCCATTTTCTCAAGCTGTTTACGACGGGCTTGGGCACGCTTAGTTGTAGAGGCACGAACAATATTACGATTAACAAAGTCCTCCAGCTTAGCAATTTCCTTTTGTTGCTTTTCGAAGTTCTTTACTTCAGTGGCCAACTTTTCAGCCTTAAGGTCCATGAATTTTGAATAATTTCCGACATAACGATCTAAACTATGTTTAGTCAAATCTAGGGTTACTGTTGCTACCTTATCCAAAAAATACCGGTCGTGACTGACAATGATTAGAGCCCCCTGATAATTAACCAAGTAATTCTCCAACCAAGCAATGGTTTCGATATCCAAGTGGTTGGTCGGTTCATCCAGTACCAAGAGTTCAGGCTTCTCAAGCAGCATTTTCGCCAAAGCTAAGCGCGTGTTTTGCCCTCCAGAAAGTTCTGAAATGGACATCTCCCACATGCTTTCATCAAACTTAAAACCATTGAGAATAGCTTTGATGTCAGATTCATAGGTAAAACCACCACGCTGTCTGAAATCCTCGGAAAGGCGATCGTAGTCAGTCATTAACTTGTCCAAGTCTGCCCCAGTCAAGTCAGCCATCTTCATTTCCATGTCACGCAAACGGTTTTCATCTGCACGTAGATCTGCAAAGACATTCAACATTTCCGCATAGATGGTCTTACTAGACTCAAAACGACTATCCTGAGCCAAGTAAGACAGGTTCAAATCACGTTTGGTGTTGATGTCACCACTTGTCGGTGCTTCCTCTCCAACCAAGATTTTCAACAAGGTTGATTTTCCAGCACCGTTACGGCCAACCAAGGCAATACGATCACGTTCATCTACCTGAATATTAATATTATCAAAGAGCACATCTCCTGAGAAAGAGCGCTCAATTTTATTTCCTTGTAAAATAATCATAACGTTTCAATTATACCAAAAAAGCCAAGCTCCTGCTTAGGCTTTCTTACTTTCTTCTAGAATGCTAGCTACCTTAGTATTAATCAAATCGATTGCAACAGTATTTGTGACACCTTCAGGAATCACCACATCCGCATAGCGTTTGGTTGGCTCAATAAACTGATGATACATAGGTTTGACCACACTGATATACTGCTCGATAATACTATCTAAGCTACGACCACGCTCTTCCATATCACGCTTAATACGGCGGATAATACGGATGTCATCATCAGTATCTACAAAGAGCTTGATATCCATCAAATCACGCAAACGTTTATCTTCAAGTACCAAAATCCCTTCAACGATAAAAACATCCTGAGGTTCCTGACGATAGGTCTTATCACTACGAGTGTGTTGCGTGTAATCATAAATCGGAATATCTACTGGACGCCCAGCAATCAGCTCATTGATATGCTCAATCATAAGATCTGTATCAAAAGCAAAAGGATGGTCATAGTTAGTTGACACACGCTCTTCAAAAGTCAAATGTGACTGATCCTTATAATAAGAATCATGCTCAATCATGGCAATTTTCTCATCTGGAAAATTTGATAGAATGGCACGAGAAACACTGGTCTTACCACCACCAGAGCCACCCGTAACCCCAATAATAATCGGTTTTTTAGGCATGGTAAATTCCTATCTAATATAGTCTTTCTTATCTATTTTACACTAAATCATGATATAATAAAAGCAAATCCATATAGAAAATGAGACTTTTATGTTTAAAAACTTTCCCGAACAATGGCAAGACCTCCTTAAAGAAAAAGGAATCACGACAGAAACCGCCATTCAAAAAGAACTATTTACACCAATTACTGAAGGTGACAATATCTTAGGTATCAGTCCAACTGGAACAGGTAAGACCCTAGCCTACCTTCTCCCACTTCTTCTCTCTCTTAAGCCAAAAAAAGCTCAGCAACTGCTTATTCTAGCACCTAACTCTGAACTTGCTGGACAAATTTTTGATGTAACCAAACAATGGGGTGAACCTCTAGGAATCACTGCTCAACTCTTCCTTTCTGGCTCTAGTCAAAAACGACAAATTGAACGTCTGAAAAAAGGACCAGAGATTCTTATTGGAACTCCAGGTCGTGTCTTTGAGTTGATTAAACTCAAAAAAATCAAAATGATGAACGTCAATACCATTGTTCTCGATGAATTTGACGAGCTTCTCAGTGATAGCCAATATCACTTCGTCACAAAAATCAGCCACCATGTCCCTCGCGACCACCAAATGATCTACATTTCAGCAACCAACAAAATTGACAGTCAAGATCTTGTCGAAAATACTATCGTTTATGACTTATCTGATCAGGAACTAGACACCATCAAACATTACTACATCAGCGTTGATAAACGTAACCGTGTCGAACTTCTTCGTAAGTTCTCCAATATTCCTGACTTCCGTGGCCTTGTCTTTTTCAATAGTCTTTCTGATCTTGGGGCTACTGAAGAACGTCTCCAATTTAACGGAGCTTCAGCGGTATCATTGGCTAGTGACATTAACGTTAAATTCCGTAAGGTTATCTTGGAAAAATTCAAGAACCATGAGATTTCACTCTTATTAGGGACTGATCTCTTAGCACGTGGTATTGATATTGAAAACCTTGAAGTGGTCATCAACTTTGATATTCCTCGAGACCGTGAAGCCTACACTCACCGTTCAGGACGTACTGGCCGTATGGGAAATGAAGGTAGTGTCATCAGCTTGGTAACCCATCCAGAAGATCTCAAAAAACTTAAAAAATTCGCCAAAGTTTCAGAACTGGTTCTGAAAAATCAAGAACTTCACGAAAAATAAGGCATGACAAAAGCACTTCAGAATCAACTGAAGTGCTTTTAACATATACAGATTAATCTTTTTTACCAAAGTCCTCAATCATTTGTTCCATTTCCTCACGACTTGGAGTAGTCAACATATAGAGGTAGTCACCCTGTAACTCTGCAAAGGCAGCTGGCATGATTTTCTTAACTTTGAGTTGTTTACGATACTTGTCGAAAAGTTCTTCTTCTGAATAAGCATAATGAGAACTTGCACGACGTGAAGTCGCCAAACAATAAAGTGGTTCAAAGTGAGATCCAGGGAATGGATCACCAGCAACGATATCTGCATAGCCCTTGTACAAATCGATAGAATGGGCATAGTTATATACATCAATCGTGAAACCACCTGCTGGTCGATTGTTGTACTCAATAGCAATATAATCATCACCATCACGGAAAAATTCAATATGGAAGAAACGTTCCTTCATACCAAATTCTTTGACAATAGCTTCACCATACTTACGCAATTTAGGATCCATTTTCTTAAGAACATAGTAAGAATTATCCATCTTGTAAATCATCAAGTCAAGTGGAGTGTGAGCATAATCAAAGGTAGTTGAAAATACAATATTACCATCTCTATCAACCAAACCATCGAAAGTACAGATTTCACTTGAATTTACAAATTTTTCAAAGAAATAAACGGTTTCACGATCCCACTCAGCTTTGAAGTGATTGATATCATCTTCTGTTTCGAGTTTGAAAGTTGCAGCTGCACCAACCCCATTATCTGGCTTAGCAATCATTGGAAGACCGATTTCTTGTACGGCTTTATCCACATCTTCATTAGTTTTAATGACAGCACCAGGTACAACTGGAACTCCAGCTTTTTGGAAGAGCTTTTTCATTTCAGACTTAAATTTGGTCTTCTTAAGATCTTCTGGCTTTGCACCAAAAACATTAAACTGTTCACGAAGAGCTGCATCCAATTCCAACCAGTATTCATTATGTGACTCGATACGATCGATTGGTCCATGTTTATAGAAGAGAAAGGCTACCGCACGTTTCACTTCTTCCAAGTTTTCCAAATTATCCACACGGAAATACTCAGTCAAAGCATCTTTCAAAGATTGATCCAACTGTTCATAAGGCTCTTGACCAATACCAAGAACTGTGATTCCCTTATTAGCAAGTTCGACTGTAAACTGTTGGAAGTTTTGTGGATAGTATGGTGAAATAACAAGATAATTCATTAGTGATTCCTCTTTGATAGTTATTTAGATAGTTTAGATACAATATTATAGATTCATGTTATCAAGGAAATAAGGCATTTGTTTGCGCCACCATTCCCAATCGTGAGCAACATCGTGGCCCCACTCAGAGAACCAAGCTGAAATATTCTTTTGTTCAAAAGCTTCCTTAAGTTTGTAATAAGAAGGAAGACCATCTTGTTCCCAGGCACCAAGACCTGTACACACAACAATTTCAGCTTGACGATAACGATCAATAAACCAACCATCGTTTTGATTCCAAATATAATCTGATGGTGAATTTTGGTAAATAGCCTCATCTCCTCCAAACTCTCCAACAAAGAAACGAGCATCATAAACACCACTAAGTGCCACTACTTTATTGAAAACATCAGGATGTTGTAAGAAGAAATTAAGAGCATGGTAAGCACCCATTGAACAACCTGTTGTCATCATTGGATCAAACCAACCAGTTTTATGTTTGATAAATGGAATAGCTTCTTCAATAACATAACGTTCATAAGCACGATGCATTTCAGCACGATCGTGTGGATTTTTCCAATCGCAAAGCCAACTTTCACTATCTACACTTGAAAGTGTAAAGAATTGTAAGCGTCCTTCTTCAATAAAACGTGCACAGGCATCAATCATACCAAAATCATAGTATTCGTTATGGCTACCACCTGATGAGGCAAAAACCACAATAGGGATACCAGCGTGCCCATAACGGTTAACATACATTTCACGATTAAGCTGACCACTCCAGTGGCTAAGATGTTCGGTATTCATATTTTAATTCCTTTTCCTTTATTACAATTTAAATAGTTATGGCAAGGATGACTATTCCCAGTTTTCAGCGAAAAAGCGAAGACAGTCAGGTAGATTCTCGGCCCAGGCCTCCTCATTATGTTCAGCTCCAGATTGAATGTGAATCTTGATATTCTCCAAATCAACCCCACGATCAATCAAATCATGATAATATCTCAGAGACGAATCAATATAAGCCTGCTTAATATTACCAGCCATCAAAGTTTTGTCTGTATCATCGGCTTCTTCTGTGCCTACATAGATATAGACACGTTGATTAGCATCGAGATCTTGACGGGATATATATCGATCAAAGGCCTCCTGATGCAACCAGTTGGCTGAAGAAAATACCCCTAAACAGCCAATTTGATCCTTGTAATCAAGCCCCATAAACTGAGTGATGTTACCACCAAGTGAAGAGCCAATCATGGCAGTATGTTGTCGGTCTGGAAGTGTGCGGTATTCCCTATCAATAAAGGGTTTTACCACATCCATAATGAACTCAGCATACTCTACGCCCTTACCGCCAAACTGCACACCTGGGATATTAGATTCTTGATACTTCCATGCAGAATACTCGTTCATACGGGCAGGACCATCATTATCAATGGCTACAACAATCATACGCGAAATATCAGGGTTACGCTTGATTGTTGGGATAATCTTCCAAGAATAGCCAGAAAATGACTCCTTACTATAAAGAACATTCTGACCATCATGAAAATACACGACAGGGTAGGAACGATCTGTATCTGTTTCATAGTTTTTAGGTAGAAGAACACGCACACGACGAAGTTTACCAGTGTAAGGCACTTCTAACTCATGCGTCTTCATCACCAAATAAAAATAAGATTTATTCATTGTCAGAAAACTCACTCTATTCAAAATTTTATTCTATTATACCAAATTTTTACAAAAAAAGAGCCTTATAACTAAGGCCCTCTTTACTTTTTACAATTATTGACTGACTTAACGCTTAGTAGTTTGTAACATCAAATACTGTTGATTTCACACGAGTCATAGCTTCGATAGAGTATTTCACACCCTGAGTTCCGGCACCAGATCCTTTAACACCAAGGAATGGGAAGTTATCTGTACCACGTTGTGTTTTATTGTTGATGTGAACTGTACCAACTTCAAGTTGCTCAGCAATTGCGAATGCACGTGGGTAGTCTTGTGTGAAGACAGCACCTTGAAGTCCAAATTCAGATTCGTTAGAAATCTTGATTGCTTCTTCAACTGAAGATACACGGATAAATGGCAATACTGGACCAAATGGTTCTTCCCAAGCAAGACGCATATCAGTTGTTACATGGTCAAAGACTACTGGGTAAATAAGGTTACCTTCACGTTTCAATTCAGTTTTAGCAGTAGCACCTTGTTCAACTGCATCATCAATCAAACCTTGTACGAAGTCAGCTGCTTTTGTATCGATAAGTGGTGTAACGCTTGCGCTTTCTTCAGGCATACCAACAGTGATATTACCTACCAAAGCAGTTACTTTTTCTACCAATTCATCTGCAACGCTATCCATTACAAGGACACGTTTGATAGCTGTACAACGTTGACCTGAATAGTCAAAGGCACCAGCCACAATGTTTTTAGCAGTCAAGTCAAGATCAGCATCTTCAAGAACGATAGCGGCATCTTTACCACCAAGTTCAAGCATGATTGGACGCATTGCTGCCAAACGGCCGATATTTTCACCGACTGGAGTCGAACCTGTAAAGTTGATAAAGTCAACTGCTTTGTGTTCAACGATGTAATCACCAATAACTGAACCACGTCCTGTGATAGAGTTCAAGACACCAGCAGGGATACCAGCTTCAACGAACGCTTCTACCAAAAGAAGCCCTGAGATAGAACCTTGTGTTGGTGGTTTGAAGGCAACAACGTCACCAGCGATCAAGGCAGGAGCAATTTTAGAACCAGCCAAGTTTACTGGGTAGTTAAATGGTGAGATAGCAAGTACAAGACCTACTGGTTCGCGACGAACAACAGCAATTTTTTTCTTGCTACCAGCATCAAAAGCACCACCTTCAAGTACTTCACCTTCCAAACGCAAACCTTCTTCAGCTGCATAGTGGATAATTTCAGCAGTACGAACAACTTCACCAATTGCAGATTTCAAACCTTTTGAAATTTCTTTAGAAAGAACTTGTCCAATTTTTTCTGCATCGCGTTCCAAGATATCAGCTGCTTTATGAAGATAAGCTGCACGTTCAGCATATGAAAGCGCACGCCATGCTGGGAGTGCTGCTTTAGCTGCTGCGTAGACTTCGTCTACTTCAGCTTGGCTCATAGCTGGAACTGACCCAAGTTCCTCACCGTTTGCAGGTGCGTAGATAGTAATTGAATTTTCAGATGTTTTCCACTCACCATTGACATAGTTTTTATATTGTTTAGCCAAGATAGTAACTCCTTTTATCTATTATAAGACCTATTTTATCACTTTTTTAGAAATATTCCAACATTTAAATGAGGATTATTCAGAAAATTTTGACAAAAAGTACCAAAAATTATTAACCTAGGTTAGCCGTATTTTACTCCTAACTAAAGAATGAGTCAATTATTTTGTCTCTGTTTAGATATAAAAAAAGTGAAAGCTCAAGCCTCCACTTTTTTTGATTAATCTACGTTAACATATTCTTTTGAAAGTTCAAGAACTTCTTCCATTGTTGAACATTCAGTAAGGGCACGGTTAGCGTATTCTTCCATTTTAGCTGTGTCAAGTTTCTTCATCAAGCTACGTGTACGAAGGACAGATGTCGCTGACATTGAGAACTCATCCAAGCCCATTCCGACAAGAAGTGGAACAGCAGTTTGGTCACCGGCCATTTCACCACACATACCAGCCCATTTACCTTCAGCGTGAGCCGCCTTAATAACGTTGTTAATCAAGCGAAGGATTGATGGGTTATATGGTTGGTAAAGGTATGAAACTTGTTCATTCATACGGTCAGCAGCCATAGTGTATTGGATAAGGTCGTTTGTACCAATTGAGAAGAAATCAACTTCCTTAGCAAATTGATCAGCAAGCATTGCTGCAGCTGGGATTTCAATCATGATACCTACTTCGATGTCGTCTGCAACGGCAACACCTTCAGCAACTAATTTAGCTTTTTCTTCTTCAAGAATACCTTTAGCAGTACGGAACTCAGTCAACAAAGCAACCATTGGGAACATAATACGCAATTTACCGTGAACAGATGCACGAAGCAAGGCACGTAATTGAGTACGGAACATTTGGTTACCAGTTTCAGAGATAGAAATACGTAATGCACGGTAACCCAAGAATGGATTCATTTCTTTAGGAAGGTCAAAGTAAGGAAGTTCTTTATCCCCACCGATGTCCATTGTACGAACAACAACAGGTTTACCATTCATACCTTCAAGAACTGCTTTATATGCTTCATATTGGTCTTCTTCAGTTGGGAAGTCTTGAGAATCCATATACAAGAATTCTGTACGATAAAGACCAACTGCTTCTGCACCATTATCGTTAACACCTTCAACGTCTTTAGGTGTACCGATGTTTGCTGCTAACTCGAAGTGTTTTCTATCAGCAGTAACTGTTTGAGCATCTTTAAGTTGAGCCCATTCTGCCTTTTGTTTAGCGTAAGCTTCACCAGCCGCCTTAAACTCAGCAATTTGTTCTTCAGTTGGATTAATAACAACTTCACCAGTAATACCTGAAACCGCTAAAATGTCACCATCTTTAACAAGTTCAGTTATGTTGTTTGTTCCAAGAACTGCTGCGATTTCAAGTGTACGAGCCATAATTGCAGAGTGACTAGTACGTCCACCGATATTAGTAACAAAAGCTTTTACAAATTTTTTGTTCAACTGAGCTGTATCAGATGGAGTCAAGTCATGAGCAACAACGATTGATTCTTCATCGATTGTTGCTGGATTTGGCAATTTCTTACCAAGCAAGTTTGCAAGCACACGTTTAGTAACGTCACGAATATCCGCTGCACGTTCTTGCATGTATGGGTTATCTTCCATACCTTCAAAGATCGCGATAAACATGTTAGTTACTTCTGTCAAAGCAGCTTCGGCATTGACTTGTTTAGCACGGATAGTTTCTTTGATTTGACCAGTCATTTCTGGGTCAGCAAGGACCATCAAATGAGCATCAAAAACGGCTGCGGCCTCTTCACCAAGGCTTTCAACTGCTTTTTCACGGATAACAGAAAGCTCGTCTTGCGACGCCGCTAGAGCAGCATCTAGACGAGCCTCTTCTGCACTTGTATCTTCAACTGTAACAGTTTCAAATGACAAGTCCGGTTGAACAAGCAGATATGCCTTAGCAACTGCAACACCATCAGATGCCGCGATTCCTTTAAGCATTTCTGTCATATTTTTATGCCAATCCTTCTTTTGTCATTGTTTCTGCGATTGCTGAGATTGCATCATCAGCGTCAGCACCTTCTGCAGAAATAGTTACGTCAGCACCTTGACCAACACCAAGACTCATAACACCCATGATAGATTTAAGGTTAACTGCTTTACCTTTATAGTCAAGAGTGATATCTGAAGCAAATTTACTTGCTGTTTGAACAAGCAAAGTAGCTGGACGTGCGTGAATACCAGTTTCTGCAACAATGTGGAAATCTTTAGAAGCCATAATGGACTCTCCTTCTTAATTTGGAATATTTGAGTTATCAATGATAACCCTTACAATTTAGAATTATAACATAGCTGTTTGATATTATCAAGGTTAAAACGCACTTTCTACAAGTTTTTCAAAAGACTGTCTCTCATTTTACTGCTCATTTTCATTTTTTAAAACATAAGCAAATACTAGTCTTTAGTTATTTACAACATTTTCAGAAAATGTCTTTCATAGTGTTTTCAACCATTAATTTTCATTTTTGAGCAAAAACAATCACATAATTGAAAGAATTTGATTACTAAAAGCACTCGTTGAATATTCTTGTTTCCCAAATGCTAAGTCAGCTGTAAAGATATCATCTTTAAATGTCTCCTCAATAGCACTTTTAATCAGTTGAGCTGCTTCAGACCAACCGATATATTCTAGAAGCATGCAGCCAGATAATAGAACTGAGCAAGGATTAGCCTTATCTTGATTCGCAATATCCGGAGCTGTTCCATGTGTTGCTTCAAAAATTGCATGACCTGTTTGATAGTTAATATTGGCTCCAGGGGAGATTCCGATACCACCAACCTGAGCAGCTAGTGCATCACTTGCATAATCACCATTCAAGTTGGTTAATGCAACAACATCAAATTTTTCTGGATTCAAAAGAATCTGTTGTAAAAAGTTATCCGCGATTATATCGTTAATCTCTAAACGACCATCCATCAATTCTTCTTTATAGTCTTCCTGAGCCACTTCATAACCCCATTTACGGAAGCCACCTTCTGTGAATTTTTGAATATTCCCTTTATGAACCAATGTCACTTTCTTTAGATTGTTTTTGAGAGCATAGTCGATAGCCGAGCGAATGAGACGTTTACTTCCTTCTATTGAAATTGGCTTGATTCCGATACTACTTGATTCTGGGAAGCGAATTTTACTAACATTCATCTCTGTCTGGAGAAACTCAATCACGCGCTTGACATCTGTCGTTCCTGCTTCCCATTCAATTCCCGCATAAATATCCTCAGTATTCTCACGGAAGATAGTAATATTTGTTTTTTCTGGTTCTTTAAGTGGACTTGCTACTCCGTCAAAGTAACGAACAGGTCTAACACAAGCGTAGAGATCAAGTTCTTGACGTAAAGCTACATTTAAAGAACGAATACCACCACCTACTGGCGTCTCAAGCGGTCCCTTAATAGCTACTAAACTTTCTCGAATAGCCTCCAAGGTTTCTTTCGGCAACCACTCGCCTGTTTTGTCATAAGCCTTCTTACCGGCTAGAAGCTCTTGCCACTCAATATGACGATTTCCTTCATAGGCTACTTCTACTGCTTTATCAAAGATTGCTTGGGCATTCTTCCAGATATCATGTCCAACACCATCCCCTTCAATAAAAGGGATAATTGGATGATCAGAAACTTGAAGCTGTCCATTTTTCATTACGATTTTTTCTGCCATATAGCTTTCCTCCCTAGCGTTTTTCTAAAGGAATATACGTCATATTTTCTTGTCCGATGTACTGCGAGCGTGGACGAATCAATTTGTTATTTTTTTGTTGCTCTTGAATATGAGCAATCCAGCCGGCAACCCGACTCATAGCAAAGATGAGTGTAAAGATATCACTATCAATTCCTAGAGTATGATATACAGTGGCTGAATAGAAGTCCACATTGGGAATTAATCCCTTCTTTTCTTTCATGAACTCTTCAATTTCTTGAGACATATTAAAGAATTCTTCATTCTCAGTACCCTCTGTCAACTTTTTAGCCATATCTCTTAAGAAAATTTCACGAGGATCCTGTTTCTTGTATACACGGTGTCCAAATCCCATAATTTTCTCTTTAGAGTCAAGCTTTTCCTGCAAGTAAGCATTAACATCACCGGATTCACGGATTTCTTTAAGCATATCAAAGACGCGTTCATTAGCTCCACCATGCAGGGGACCTTTTAGAGCACCAATAGCTGTTGTAACACAAGAATAGATATCTGTCAGAGTCGAGGCACAAACACGCGCTGCAAAAGTTGAAGCATTCAACTCATGGTCAGCATGTAGAATTAAGGCCTTATTCATAGCCTCAACTTCAATTTCAGAAGGTTCAACACCATTCAGCATGTAGAGAAAATTAGCCGCAAAGCCTAAATCCTTCCGTGGTTTAAGGGGCATTTTACCAGTACGTAAGCGTGCAAAAGTCGTAATAATTGTAGGCAATTTAGCCATCAATTCAATACTTTGCTGATAAATTGCCTCCATGGATCTTTCCTCAGCATCCACATTGTAAACTCCAAGAAGGGAGACTGTTGAACGTAAAACACTCATTGGGTGCAAATGTGGCCGAGATTGGATAAGAATGCATTGCTCTACAGCATCAGAAATATCATAGTTCTTACGCAACTCAGCTTCAAAATACTTGAGTTCCATTTGCGTAGGAAGATGCCCATTCCACAAGAGATAAATCACTTCCTCAAAAGACGCTTTATTATCCATAAACTCAGAAATATCATATCCTGAATACGATAAATGATCATCAATGATAGATGAAATCCTAGTATTACAGGCAATCATATCCTTAAGTCCATTAATTTCAACTGTTGTCATATTAGGCTCCCTTCAATTTTTTTCTTACAACCATTGGCAAGATACCACCATTTTTATAGTAGCGAATATCGGCATCTGCATCAAAGCGTACCAAGGCTTTAAAGGTTTTGGTTTGTTCAGGTGTTGAAGCTGTAACGGTGATAACATCATGCACACCTGGATTTTCTGAAAGGTCAAAGCTAAAGGTCTCATGTCCTGTCAATCCAAGACTTTCAGCATTTTCTCCTTCCATAAATTGTACCGGCAAAATTCCCATCATGACTAGATTTGAACGGTGAATACGCTCAAAACTCTCAGCAAGCACTACTTTTACACCAAGGAGATTTGCCCCTTTGGCTGCCCAGTCACGACTTGAGCCCATCCCATAATCTTTACCAGCAATTACAAGCGTATCTCGATTAGCTTCTTTATATTTCATAGCAGCATCATATATAGGAAGAATGTCACCATCATATTTAGTATATCCACCAATTTTTCCTTCTGCCAACTCATTCTTGATACGAATATTAGCAAAAGTTCCTCGCATCATGACTTCATGGTTTCCACGACGACTACCATAAGAATTAAATTCTTGGTAATCTACACCATTTTCAGACAAATAGACTGCCGCAGGACTATTTCTAGCAATATTACCAGCTGGAGAAATATGGTCTGTTGTAACCGTATCTCCAAATTTAGCCAATACCTTCAAATTATTCAATGGTTTGATGGTCAAATCATCTCCTAAAGCATCAAAGTAAGGTGGGTTTTGAATATAGGTAGACTTCTGATTCCATTTATAATTTTGTCTATGTTCAGTTGGAATCGCATTCCACTTCTCACTGTCAGAGAAGACACTAGCATATTCGTCTCGGAAAAGTTGACGGGTTACGTATTTATCAACATAAGCTTCAATTTCATCACGTGATGGCATAATATCTTCTAGATAGACAGCTTGCCCATTGTCATCAAAACCTAAAGGCTCCGTTGTCAAATCAATATTAGTATTACCAGCCAAAGCATAGGCAACAACCAATGGTGGGCTAGCCAAGAAATTTGCTTTAACAAGTGGATTAATACGCCCTTCAAAGTTACGATTTCCTGACAAAACGGCACTCGCTAGTAAGTCCTTGTCTACAATAGCTTTAGCTACCTCAGGACGTAAATCTCCCGAGTTACCAATACACGTCGTACAACCGTAACCTACCAAATTGAAGCCAAGCTTATCTAAGTAGCTTTGCAAGCCTGAAGCTTTGAGATAACCTGTAACGACTTTAGATCCAGGCGCCAAAGAGGTCTTGACTGTTGGAGAGACTTCGAGTCCCTTCTCAACAGCTTTTTTGGCTAAAAGACCGGCTGCCATAAGGACGTAAGGATTTGAGGTATTGGTACATGATGTAATCGCTGCTATGGCCACATGACCTGTTTGAATTGTTTCTGAATGATCCTCAAAATCAACTTTTGCAGTTTTTTCTAACTCTTCATTATCCAAACCAAAGCCACGCACACCTGCTTCTCGTACCACTGCATCCTGAAATTCTTGCTTAGCATCGGATAAGAGAATCAAATCCTGTGGACGTTTAGGACCTGAGATTGAAGGTTTAATGGTTGACAAATCAATTTCAACAATCTTAGTATACTTGACTTCTTTACTTGGGTCATAAAAAAGATGATTGGCTTTTGTGTAGGCTTCGGTGACCTGGATATGTTCCTCATCACGGTTAGTTAAACGCATGTAGTTAAGAGTTTCGTCATCAATAGGAAAATAACCACAAGTTGCCCCATATTCTGGTGCCATATTAGCCACTGTAGCACGATCAGCTAGAGATAGGTTCTTTAAGCCAGAACCAAAATACTCTACAAATTTACCAACAACATTTTCAGAACGAAGTACCTGAGTAACCTTGAGAGCCAAGTCTGTTGCCGTAGCAATTTTAGGCAGTTCACCTGTTAAATGTACACCAATAACCTCTGGAATAGGGAAATAGGAAGCTTCACCTAGCATAGCTGCTTCAGCTTCAATTCCGCCGACACCCCAACCCAGAACACCAATACCATTAATCATAGTTGTGTGACTATCTGTGCCAAACATAGAGTCAGGATATAGTAGCCCATTTTTTTCAATAATGACATCACTTAGAAATTCAATATTAACCTGGTGAATAATACCTGTAGCTGGTGGAACCGCACGGTAATTTTCAAAAGACTGTTCGGCCCATTTAAGAAATTCGTAGCGCTCATTGTTACGTTTAAATTCTAGATTGATATTATCTTCAAGCGCTGTATCACATCCATATGAATCAACTTGAACAGAGTGGTCAATAACCAAATCTACTGGAATCTCTGGATTAATAAGTTCTGCTTTACCACCACTAGCCACTATAGCATCCCGCATTGAGGCCAAGTCAACGACAACAGGAACCCCTGTGAAATCTTGTAAAATAACGCGACTTGGTTTAAATGGTACTTCAGAAATTGTTGGAAAATTCGGAAATTTTATCAGATCAGAAATGTGAGATTCCTTGACATCAACACCATCTTTTTTTCGGAGTAGACTTTCAAGTAGTATTCGAATGCTATAAGGTAGTTCTCCGACCTTGACATCATAAGATTTTGCTGCTTTTTCGAGATCATAAAAAGAGAATGTCTTACCATTTACAGTTAGATTTGAACAGTATTCTTGCATACTTGAACCTCCATTAGTTAAAAAATTTCCTTTATTCTACACTGTTTTTTTTGAAAAAACAAATAGAATCGGCATTTTGATGTTATATTTTATTACATCTTCGGTCAATTGTTGGAATTTTAGCAATTTCTATAAACAAATTTGATTTAATTTAAGAAACTAAAAAAGCCTTTAAAACACAAGATATAGGGTTGTGTTTTAATACTAAACACAAAATATTGTATTCCCTTAAGATATTTAACTTGATTTTTCCCAATATTTTGGGTATTCTATTAAAGTCGAAAAAGTGACTCCTAGTCACTTAAAATCTTTAAAAAAGGAGTATTTGCAATGGCAAAGATTACATTGTTTTCTAAAAACAACTGCATGCAGTGCAAAATGACTAAAAAATTCTTGGAAAAGGAAGGTGCTGATTTCGAAGAAATCAACATTGATGAACAGCCAGAAAAAATCGATTACGTAAAAAGCCTCGGTTTCACTGCTGCTCCAGTTATTGAAGCCGGTGATATCGTCTTTTCAGGTTTTCAACCGGCTAAACTTAAAGAAATCCTTTAATTATCAAGTTTTTATATAGAAAGGAACTTGTTTGCTTAGTTTAATATGTTAACCTTGATCTACCTTTAAACTAAGCCTGGTATCTGTATTATGTCTTTAAAAAATCTTGGCGATGTTTCTTACTTCCGCCTCAACAATGAAATTAACCGTCCTGTAAACGGTCAAATTCCTTTGCATAAGGATAAAGAAGCGCTTCGTGCCTTCTTCCTTGAAAACGTTAAGCCAAATTCAATGGCATTCAACAACATCACAGATAAAATTAATTATTTGATTGAGAACGATTATATCGAGTCTGAATTCATCGGTAAATACGAACCTGCTTTCATCGAAAAATTGTCTGCAGACATTCATACTCAAAAATTCCACTTTCAATCTTTCATGGCAGCCTACAAGTTCTACCAACAATATGCCCTCAAAACAAACGATGGTGAGTCTTACCTTGAAAGTATTGAAGATCGTGTTCTTTTCAATGCGCTTTACTTTGCTGATGGTGATGAAAACCTTGCTAGTGACCTTGCTAACGAAATGATTCACCAACGTTACCAACCTGCTACTCCTTCATTTCTAAATGCTGGACGTAGCCGTCGTGGTGAACTCGTGTCATGTTTCCTTATTCAAGTAACGGACGACATGAATTCTATCGGTCGTTCTATCAACTCGGCCCTCCAGCTATCACGTATTGGTGGTGGGGTAGGTATTAGCCTATCTAACCTACGTGAAGCTGGTGCTCCTATCAAAGGATATGCTGGTGCTGCTTCTGGAGTTGTCCCAGTTATGAAGCTTTTTGAAGACAGTTTCTCTTACTCAAACCAACTTGGTCAACGCCAAGGTGCTGGTGTTGTTTACCTGGATGTTTTCCACCCAGATATCCTTGCCTTCCTTTCAACTAAGAAAGAGAATGCTGATGAGAAGGTGCGTGTTAAGACACTGTCACTTGGTGTTACAGTTCCAGATAAATTCTACGAGTTGGCACGTAATAATGAAGATATGTATCTCTTCAGCCCTTACTCAGTCGAAAAAGAGTATGGTAAACCATATAACTACATTGATATTACAGCTATGTATGATGAGTTGGTTGCCAATCCCAATATTACAAAAACCAAGATTAATGCACGTGAGCTAGAAACTGAAATTTCTAAACTCCAACAAGAATCAGGTTATCCATATATTGTCAATGTTGATACAGCCAATCGACACAACCCAATTGATGGTAAGATTGTCATGTCCAACCTTTGTTCTGAAATTCTCCAAGTTCAAACACCAAGTGAACTTAACGATGCACAAGAGTTTGTCAAACTCGGTACAGATATTTCATGTAACCTTGGATCTACTAATATCCTGAACATGATGACTTCACCTGACTTTGGTCGTTCCATTAAGGCTATGACACGTGCGCTTACTTTTGTTACAGACAGCTCAAGTATTGATGCTGTTCCATCAATCAAAAATGGGAACCAACAAGCTCATACCTTTGGTTTGGGAGCTATGGGGCTTCACTCTTACCTTGCTAAACACCATATCGAGTATGGTAGCCCTGAATCTGTTGAATTCACTAATATCTACTTCATGCTTATGAACTACTGGACTTTAGTTGAATCTAACAATATTGCCCGTGAACGTCAAGAAACCTTTGTCGGCTTTGAGAATTCAAAATATGCTGATGGTTCTTACTTTGATAAATACGTTACAGGCCAATACGTTCCTAAATCTGACCGTATCAAAGAACTTTTCGAAGGCCACTTCATCCCACAAGCCAAAGATTGGGAAGAACTACGTGAACTCGTTAAGAAAGATGGTCTCTACCATCAAAACCGTTTGGCTGTTGCGCCAAATGGCTCAATCTCTTACATTAACGACTGTTCTGCTTCTATTCATCCAATCACACAACGTATTGAAGAACGTCAAGAGAAGAAAATCGGAAAAATTTACTACCCAGCCAACAGCCTTTCAACAGACACTATTCCTTTCTACACTTCAGCCTACGACATGGACATGCGTAAAGTTATCGACGTCTATGCCGCTGCGACTGAACACGTTGATCAAGGTTTGTCATTAACTCTATTCTTGCGTAGTGAGTTGCCTAAAGAAATTTACGAATGGAAAACAGAAAATAAACAAACTACTCGTGACCTTTCTATCCTTCGTAACTACGCCTTTAACAAAGGAATTAAATCAATCTACTACATCCGTACTTACACAGATGACGGTGAAGAAGTTGGCTCTAACCAGTGTGAAAGCTGTGTCATCTAAGATAGTGATTTGAGACTAGCAACTTCACTACTCTTATTTATAAAATGCATAAAAAGGTCGGTTCTCCGACTTTTTTAATAGATAAACTCAAAAAACTATATCATGATTTTTAATTATGATAAAATAGAAATGATATCAATAAAGAAAGAGGTTTCTAATGGAAACTTACTATAAAGCCATTAACTGGAATGAAATCGAAGATGCGATTGATAAATCTACCTGGGAAAAATTAACTGAACAATTTTGGTTAGATACTCGTATCCCCCTTTCAAATGACCTTGATGACTGGCGTAAACTTTCAGCTAAAGAAAAAGATTTAGTTGGAAAAGTTTTCGGCGGTTTGACCTTGCTAGATACCATGCAATCTCAAACGGGTGTTGAAGCCATTCGAGCAGACGTTCGTACACCTCATGAAGAAGCTGTCTTGAACAACATTCAGTTTATGGAATCTGTTCACGCAAAATCTTACTCTTCTATTTTCTCAACTTTGAATACTAAATCAGAAATTGAGGAAATTTTTGAGTGGACAAATAGCAACAAGTACTTGCAAACTAAAGCAAAAATCATTAATGATATCTATGAAAACGGAACGCCGCTTCAGAAAAAAGTTGCTTCAACTTATCTTGAAACCTTCCTTTTCTATTCAGGCTTCTTCACTCCACTCTATTATCTTGGTAATAACAAGCTAGCTAACGTCGCTGAAATTATTAAACTCATTATCCGTGACGAATCTGTTCACGGTACCTATATTGGCTATAAGTTCCAACTAGGATTCAACGAATTACCTGAAGAAGAGCAAGAGAGTTTCCGTGAATGGATGTATGATCTCCTCTATCAATTGTATGAAAATGAAGAACTCTACACTAAATCTCTTTATGACGGTGTTGGCTGGACTGAAGAAGTAATGACATTCCTTCGCTATAACGCCAATAAGGCATTGATGAATTTAGGACAAGATCCTCTTTTCCCAGATTCTGCTAACGATGTTAACCCAATCGTTATGAATGGTATTTCTACAGGAACATCAAACCACGATTTCTTCTCTCAAGTCGGTAATGGTTACCTTCTAGGTACTGTTGAAGCCATGCAAGACGATGATTATAACTACGGACTAAAATAAAAACTAGCTCGGGGCACTGCACCAATAAAATGAGACACAAGAAAACACTCCTGTTGAATTCTGGTAAGCTAGAAACAGGAGTGTTTTGTTATAGTCAAAAAAGTATATTCAGTAGAAACTAAGCTAGCTTGTATCGAAATGAAGAAGGTGTACTGACCCCAAAAAGTTAGACAATTAATTTAAGCAAAGGATTTGGTTCTGTATTGCACAGGACTAAGTCCTTTTAGTTTTACCTCAATGCGTTTGTTGTTGTAGTAATCAATATAGTCTACAATAACTTGTTCCAATTGCTCAAGCGACTTAAACGTCTTCTCATAACCATAAAACATCTTAGACTTCAGAATGCAAAAGAAAGCCTTCATCAGACGTTGCACTTTCTTATGATTTACTACGAAGCCACGATTTCTCAATGCGAGAGTGATGCGACGATAACCATAATTTCCCTTGTGTTCAGTAAAAATAGCTTGAATTTCAGCTTTGATAGTTTGATTATTATCCGTTTGATCCAGCTGTTTTAAGTGGTAATAATAGGTCGAACGAGCAAGCTTAACAATCTTTAGAAGACTCTATAAAGCAAACTCTGTTACCAATCCTCGAACAATTTCCGTTTTTCTCTTTGCTCTTTCTCGTCCCTCAATCGGAGTTCTCTCAACCTTTTTAGAACAGCGTTGTTCTCCGCTCTCAAGTACTCATTTTCTGCTTGAAATTGCTCTAGCTCTGTCATCTCTTCAGATTTCTTCTTTGGCTTACGTCCCATTTTAGGCGGTCTCCCTCTTCTTTTCTCAACAATAGTATACCCATTTTCTTGTATTGTGCTATCCAATTGTTAAGCAAGCCTTGATTTGAAAGGCCATAGTCCAGACAAACACTTTATTGAGAGCAACCTTCAAGCAGAACCTTATCAATCATTTCTCGTTATAATTTAGGAGAATAGTAACAATTCTTACCTTTCTTGACAATTTCTATTCCGTAACGTTCGACCAATCTCATCATATACCTTAATCTAGAAGCATCCACACCAAATCTTTTTGAAAGTTGGTTGAAGGTTTGACCTTGCTTTCTCAATTCATGTATTTGAACTCTATCTTCGTACGTTAATTTCATAATAAAAACACCCCAAGTTAGATTTTTTTGTCTAACTTTTGGGGTGCAGTTCACAAATCCCATGGGATTTGTGCAGTCTTTTCCATCATATGAAAATCGTTCTAAGAATATTCTTTCATTCGATATCTATCACTTATCATCTTCTTTTGAGAAATTAGCGACTGCTTTTAGATGATTAATCTTCTTTTCTTCGACCTACATATAGGCTCAATAGAATACCGCTACCTAGAAGAACAAAGATATAATCAGATTGGCTTCCAGTTTCAGGTAATTTGTCCCCATGGTTTTCTTTAACTGTAGTTGGTACTTCTGGGTTAGCATTTACTGGACTTGCTGGTTGAGCCGATGTTGGCACTACAGGTTGTTCTGGAACCACTGGTACTGGTTGGACCGGTACTTCTGGTGTCGGAACAACTGGAGTTGGTTGTACTGGCACTTCTGGCGTCGGTACATTTGGTGTTGGTTGTACTGGTACTGTTGGAATATCTAATTCTGGTACTTCAGTAACTTCAGGCATACCTGGTACTCCACCATTGAATTCTGGCAATTCATTAACCTCTGGCATTCCTGGAACACCACCGTTGAATTCTGGCAATTCGTGAACTGGTGGTTCTGGCATTGCAAACGTTGGTCTTTCTGGCACATTACGTGTTGGAGGAACTGGTTTGTCATTTGATGGTGTTACCGGTTTGTCTTGGCATCCACATTTACCATCTTTGCCATCTTTACCGTCACGTCCATCGCGACCATCTTTACCGTCTTTAACAACTGTTTTCGTCACAGTTCCGTCAGAATTGATGATTGTGATTGTATGACTACCATTTCCATTATCTTCAACAGAAACTTTTGGTGATTTACCATCTTTACCGTCTTTAATCACCATTTCTGTCTTACTTCCATCTGGATTAATAATTGTAACAACGTGAGTTCCGTCGTTATTATTTTTAACAGTTACAGTTGGTGAAACGCCATCTTTACCGTCTTTACCATCTTTGATAATAGATTTGTATTGACGACCATCAGAATCTATGATTGTTAATGTGTGAGTTCCGTCTCCGTTATCAACGATGTTCGCTTTTGGTGATTTACCATCAAAGATTGTAGTTGTAGTTTCTTTACCATCAGCTCCTGTCACTTTAATAGTGTGTGAACCGTTGTTGTTATCAATCACTTCAAGTTTTGGTTCTTTACCATCACGAACTGTAGTTGTTGTAGTTGTACCGTCTGAGTTCACAACTGTGATAGTGTGAGTTCCATCTCCGTTATCCACAACCTTAGCAGTTGGTGATTTACCATCACGAACTGTGGTTTCAGAAACAGTACCATTACCGTTTTCTACACGAATTGTGTAAGTACCATCATGGTTGTCAGTAACAGTCGCTACTGGTGACTTACCATCTTTAATGATTGTTTCAGTAGTTGTGCCGTCACCATTTAGAACTGAGATCTTATGAGTTCCATTTTGTTCATCAGTTATAGTAACTTTTGGTGATTTACCATCACGAACTGTGGTTTCAGTTGTCACACCTTCTGGATTTGTAATAACGATTGTATGACTTCCGTCTCCATTATCACGAACAGATGCGGTTGGAGTACGTCCATCAACACCGTCACGACCATTCTTAACAACAAACTCATTCTTCGTTCCGTCTGGGTTAGTGATTGTTACTCTGTGGCTTCCATCTGGATTTTCTGTTGTAGTTGCTGTTGCAGCTTTACCGTCTTTACCATCTTTGATGATAGCGTTGGTAACATTACCGTCTCCATCCGTAACTTTAACAGTGTGAGTTCCATCGTTGTTATCAGTCACTTCAACTTTTGGAGTCTTACCATCTTTACCATTCTTAACAACTGTTTCTTTAGTTGTTCCATCTGGATTTGTTACAGTGATTGTGTGGCTTCCATCTGGATTTTCTGTTGTAGTGATATTGGCAGTTTTACCGTCTTTACCATCTTTAACTTTAGTTGTTGATTCAGAACCATCAGGGTTTCTAACAGTAATAGAGTGTGTTCCATCTCCATTGTCCGTTACATTTACAACTGGTGATTTACCGTCTGCTCCATTAGCTCCGTTTTCACCTTTTTCACCTTTTTCGCCTTTGTCGCCTTTTTCACCGGCTACTCCTTGAGGTCCACGGATATTACCAATCTTGTTCCAAGAACCATTTTCTTTCTTGTAAACATCACCTGTATTGGCGTCGATATAAGTATCACCGTCTTTACCATCATTAGCAGTTGGGGCAGTAACTCCACTTAGTAATTCAGCACCGTTACGTCCATTTGTACCAGAAGCTCCATCTGTACCATTACGTCCATTTGTACCATTCAAGATATCACTTGTACCAATTAATTCATCCACACCTGGATCGTATTTACCGTTACCATTATTATCATAGTATGCTGTAATACGAGTACCATTTACTGGTTGTGAATCTGTTGCATCTGTAGTTGTTGGTTGTACTGTTTCTGATGACTCAGTTGCACTTCTATCTTCATCTGGTAATGCTCTTCTATTTCTTGCACTTCTTGATGTTCCAGAAGGTTGTGAATTAGAAGTTGATCCAGCACCTCTTCTAACTGCTTCCACCAATGCATTTAAGTCAATAGTTGGTGTACGTCCATCTTTACCATTCTTACCATCTTTTACTGTAAAGGTTACTGGATCTTTACCTGGTGTTGTGATAGTTACAAGAGTGCTTTGACCATCTTGTCCACGTTGAGTAGTGATTGTAGGAGTTTGGCCATCCTGACCGGTTGCACCAGTTTCTCCCTTAGCACCATCTTTAACAAAGACTGTAGTTGGTTGTGAACCATCATGGTTATCAACAGTGATTTCTACACCTTTATGACCGTCTTCATCCTTACGAACAGCTGTTACTGTTGGAGAGACTCCGTCCACTCCATCTTTAATAACTGCAAGAGGTTTTTCAGGGTTCAATGGCTGACCTGGATGTGCTGGATCTTCTTGTTAAACTTTAGTTTCTTTACCATCTTTGACAGTAAGCAATGATTTACCATCACGTCCGTCCGCACCTTTAGCACCATCTTTAATCATTTCAGAACCTAGAAGTTCATCAGTTCCTGGAGTATACTTACCATCATTGTTTTCATCAGTATAGAATGTCACAATTGTATGAGATGGATTGCCGTTTTGTCCTTCGACACGAAGCAAATCAACTTTTGGAGTTTTACCGTTCAGACCATTTTCTCCGTCCTTAACATTTACTGTAACTGGATCTTTACCTGGAACAGTGAATGTAATGTCGGTACTATGACCATCTTTACCTGGAGTTACAGTTACTTCTGGAGTCTTACCATCTTCTCCACGTTCACCTTTATCACCCTTAGGTCCCTTGATGTTGCCTTCTTTTTCCCAGTTGCCGTTATTCTTAACGAAGACGTCACCTGTTTCGGTATTGACGTATTTATCGCCGTCTTTACCTTGAGTCGCGTCTGGATTAACTTTGCCATTCAAGACATCTTTTCCGTCGCGGCCATCTCGTCCGTCACGACCTGCTGCTCCATCACGTCCATCGCGGCCTGGTAAACCTTGGGCTCCGTCTTGACCACGTTCACCTTGAAGACCTTGAGCACCTTTGTCCCCTTTAGGGCCTTGTGGCCCTTGTGGTCCTGCAACTCCGGCTTCACCTTTTAGACCTTGAGGTCCACGAATGTTACCAATCTTATCCCAAGTTCCGTTTTCTTTCTTATAAACATCACCTGTAGTTGCATCGATATAAGTGTCGCCATCTTTACCATCATCTGCTGTTGGTGCTTTAGGTCCACTTAATAATTCAGCACCATTACGTCCATCTGCTCCGGCTGCTCCGGCTGCACCATTGGCACCGTCTGTACCATTTAAAATATCAGCTGAACTAATTGGTTCGTCAACTCCTGGATCATATTTACCATTTCCATTGTTATCGAAGTAAGCTGTAATACGAGTTCCAATTACTTTTGGTTTTTCAGTTGGAGCTGGGGTATCTGATAATGATCTTCTTACTCTTCCGCTTCTTTGATTATTCAGTCTTACTGCTGCCTCTGCTAAAGCATTTAAATCAATATTTGGTGTACGTCCATCTTTTCCGTCTTTTACATTAACGGTTACAGGTTCTTCACCAGGAATAGTAAATGTAATATCAGTACTACGGCCGTCTGCTCCACGAGCAGTTGTGATTTTTGGAGTTTTTCCGTCACGTCCCGCTGCCCCTGTTTCACCACGGTCTCCACGTTCACCTTTTTCACCTTGCGCTCCAGTGAGACCGCGTTCGCCTTGGTCTCCTTTTTCACCTTTGGCACCATCTGCAATGACAACTTCTTTTAATTTCTTATCAGAAGCATCTAATTCATTATTTCCATTTTGATCATAATAGAAGATAACAGTTGTTGTCTTATCTGCTTCATTTCGTTGAGTCGCAACTAATGGACTTGCGCCATCGAAACCATCTCTTACAACAGTACTTGTAACATTACCTCTACCGTCGTTAATAGTGATAGTATGAGTGCCGTCATTTTTATTATCTTTAACGGTTACGGTTGGAGTTACACCGTCACGTCCTGCAGATCCTTGCGCTCCAGTGAGACCGCGTTCGCCTCGGTCTCCTTTTTCACCTTTAGCTCCAGTTAAACCGCGTTCACCTTGGTCTCCTTTTTCACCTTTAGCTCCAGTGAGACCACGTTCGCCTCGGTCTCCTTTTTCACCTTTAGCTCCAGTGAGACCGCGTTCGCCTCGGTCTCCTTTTTCACCTTTAGCTCCAGTGAGACCGCGTTCACCTTGGTCTCCTTTTTCACCTTTAGCTCCAGTGAGACCGCGTTCACCTTGGTCTCCTTTTTCACCTTTAGCTCCAGTTAAACCGCGTTCACCTTGGTCTCCTTTTTCACCTTTAGCTCCAGTGAGACCACGTTCGCCTCGGTCTCCTTTTTCACCTTTAGCTCCAGTGAGACCACGTTCGCCTTGGTCTCCTTTTTCACCTTTGGCTCCATCTTTAATAGCAATTTTTTGAACAAGTTCGTCTACACCTTCAGTATAAACACCGTTTCCATCGTTATCAAGATAGAAAGTGAGGTTATTTGTATCACCGACTTTATTTTGATCGACACGTGGTTTTACTGTATCGATTAGCTCTTTAGCCACACCAATTTGCATAATACGTGGCTTAGCTTCTTTAGTAACAGAATTACTAATTGGCAATCCTAAGATTGTTTCATTACCAAATCGATGTACTTTATAGGTAATTTGACGTTGTCCTTTTTCACCTTCTCGAACTAATCTAGTTTGACCTTCTAGTAACTTACTAGTTGGAAGATAGACAGTTTGGAAGTCAATGTCTTCTGAAACAGTCTTGTTATTAGTACCACCATAAGGGTTTGCATCCAAGTATAGTGGGTTTGCTCTATAATAATAGTTGGAGTTGCTGTATGGGTCATTGCTAGTAGCGGCACTACCACCACCTTGGTCCACGTTAAAAGTAACTGGTTTCAAACGAACAGATAAGTCACCATTTGGATTAATGATAGGCAAACTAAATCTGATTGTTTGTTTTTCACTCGTTGATGTAGCAGAAGTCATACTGTATCCTGAGTGCGATACGAAGTTGCCACCCTGACTAACAGGTCTTGTTTGTTCTCTCAACCTTGGAGTCGTGATGGTTGCATTTGAAGGATTTCCAAATCCATCCCCTTTATCCAAGATAAAGTTATTATTAACAAATTCACCTGGACCAGAATAGTCGATTGTGAAATTCAATTTATTACCTTGACGTACTGTTGTTACATCGTAATGAATGGAATTACCACCACGTGAGTTCCCGTAGCCACGGAAACTATAACTACGACCACCTTGACTAATATCTGTAAATGCAACTGTATTTCCAGAACCTGAAACAATTGGGTTTGCTGGATTGCTAGACGCTCTAAAGCCACTGTGTCCCTTATCTAAGTCTTCCTTACGAATTGCTGGATTTTGACGAGCATCAGAAAGGCTCAATCCTGGTTTCAAGATTTCATTAGTTGCTTCTACTTTAGCAGCTGTGCTAGTTGGCAAAACAACACTATCAACAGCTGAGCGATCAGACGTTGTTGCAGCTGGCTTAGCCTCTTCTTTTGCTTCAACTGTATCAGCTTTCTTCGCTACAGGCGTTTCTGATACAGTTCCTTTGTCAGAGTTAGAACGAAGCTCTAGACCAATATTAGCTGATTTATCTTTTGCTTCTTCAACTTTTTCTGCTGGTTTAGTAGCTTCTTCAGTTTTAACTGGAGTCGTTTCTACTGGATGAGCAACAGTTGGAGCTGTGTAAGTTGTTTCTTTTTTAGGGGTAGAGACTTCTGCTAGTTTAGTAGCTTCTTCAGTTTTAGCTGGAGTCGTTTCTACCGGATGAGCAACAGTTGGAGCTGCGTAGGTTGTTTCTTTTTTAGGGGTAGAGACTTCTGCTGGTTTAGTAGCTTCTTCTACCTTATCAACAGAAACAATGTTAGTTACTTCTGGATTTTGTTCCTCCGCTTGTACTGCTTGCGCATTAGCAGCAGTTCCCAAGACTAAGGCTGTCCCAAGCAAGACACTAGCCGCACCAAAGTGATACTTACGAATAGAGTATCGTTGATGCATGCTATACCAGTCAAATGATTTCTTATGTGAATGTTTCATTTTGAACTCCTAAATAATATTTTACAATTCCCAATCTACAACCATTTGATATATAAATCAATATTTTCTGAATAATTTATATATTCTGTTTTTGCACCTAAGAGTCACTTATATTATTCTAAATTCTCTGACTACTAACGACAATTTTCTTATTCTAATTTTATTGTACTTTTTGGACAAGAATGTGATAGAATAAATTAAGGAGGAGACTATCTACATGCGTAACCTTTTATCCACAAAAGTTCAACGACAATTACGTTTAATGGAAACTTTAATTCAAAATCGTAATTGGATGAAATTACATGAACTTGCCGAAAAATTAGAATGTACAGAACGAATCTTAAAAAGTGATTTAAATGAACTACGTCTTGCCTTTCCAGATATTGACATCCAATTTTCTGCTAACGGAATCATGATAGATTTAGCACTTAACACTAGTGTAGAAGATGTATATCAATATTTTCTTGCACATTCTCAATCTTTTCAATTACTAGAGTATCTGTTTTTCAATGAGGGCCTACCTATTTATCGAACAATAGAAAATCTTCATTCTAGTAATGCTAATCTCTATCGATTAGGTCGAAATATTACAAAAACTCTATCATCTCAGTTTCAAATAGAATTATCTTTTACTCCATCCGAGATACGTGGGAATGAGATTGATATTCGCTATTTTTTTGCCCAATATTTTTCTGAGCGCTATTATTTCCTAGACTGGCCTTTTCCTGACCTTCCTGAAGAAGATTTAACAGAGTTTGCTGACTTCTTCTATAAAATCACGAATTACCCAATGACATTTTCAATTTATAGAATGTACAAATTGATGCTGGCTATCAGTATCCACCGCATCAAAAATGGTCATTTTATCGACTTACCAAATCATTTCTATGATGAATACTATCCTATTTTGGAAAGTATTCCAAACTTTGAGGAGATACTTGTCCATTTCTCTGAGAAATTGGGGTTGGAAATCACTCCAGATATAATCGCACAAATTTTTATATCCTTTATTCAAAACAATCTTTTCTTAGATCCTCAAGAATTCTTCAACTCTTTAGAAGAGAACAGTGAAGCAAGATACTCTTACCAATTACTTAGTCAAATATTAGAACGCCTATCAAAACAATATAAGATTACTTTTACCAACCACGATGAGCTGATTTGGCATTTGCACAACACTGCTTTATTTGAAAGACAGGAAATCTTTTCTACCCCAATCTTATTTGAACAAAAAGCATTGACGATTCAAAAATTCGAAGTTTACTTCCCAGACTTTATGGAAAGTGCGCGTCAAGAACTGGCTCAATACCGTCAAGCAATTGGACAGCATGACCATCCTGAACAGTTGGAACACTTGATGTACACCATCTTAACCCATGCTGAACACCTCTCTACTCAGCTGTTAGAAAATCGACCACCTATCAAGGTTTTGATTATCAGTAACTTTGACCATGCTATATCCCTTACCTTTGTTGATATGCTCTCCTATTACTGTAATAACCGCTTCACCTTCGATATTTGGGATGAATTAGAAACAAGTCCTGAGATTTTAAATCAGACAGATTACGATGTCATCGTGTCTAATTTCTATATTCCAGATATCACCAAGAAGTTTATTTGCCAAAACCATCTGTCAATCATGGATTTGGTCAATCATCTTAATACTTTATCAAATGAGATCCATTTATCCAATACTTTATAAGCTAGAAAAAAGTCAGCATGATGTGCTGACTTTTTCTCTTATCTGATTTATATACTTCCTTAACAAAAACCAATTCCTGTAACTTTTGTAGTGGATAAAACTCTATAGATTTTATGGAGCCTAAAAGTCCCATAAAATCTATAATGAGAAGAGACACAACAACTCATTAGAAAGAATCATATGAAAGAATTACACTTGATCACAAAACCACTCGATATTTAAGACTCTAATATCCAGATTCTAGACATCATCAATAAGGATACACACAAGAAGATCATCGCTTAACTGGACTATAATGCCCCATCTTGTCCTGATTGCGAAAGCCAAATGAAGAAATAGGATTTTCAAAAACCGTCTAAGATTCCTTACCTTGAGATGACTGGTACTCCTACCAGAATTCTTCTGAAAAAAGCGTCGTTTTAAGTGCTACTATTGTTCGAAAATGATGGTCGCCGAGACATCTTTCGTCAAGAAAAATCACCAAATTCCTCGTATCATCAATCAAAATATTGCTCAAAAGTTAATTGAAAAGACTTCTATGACCGATATTGCACATCTGCTTTCCATTTCAACGTCAACTGTCATTTGTCATTCGTAAGCTCAATGACTTCCGTTTTAAGCATGATTTTTCTCGTCTTCCAGAGACCATCCGAAATCACTTTCTTAAATATGATAGAGTAGTCCGATGTCGAGTGAAAATCATGACTATGGATATGTTTAGCTCTTACTATGACTTGGCTAAACAGCTTTTTCCATATGCTAAAATTGTACTTGATTGCTTTCACCCTTCGTTATTATATTTCTAAACTCATGCTGAAACAGTTCAGTGAACAGTTTTACTCCAACACCTTAGATCTTAGCCGTGTTATGAGTCATATGCGTGTTCAAATCATAAATCAATTTGAGCGAGAACCTCATGGATACAAGACAATCAAACGTTATTGAAAGCTCATTCAACAAGATTGTTGTAAACTCAGCGCTAAGCGATTTTATCGTCCTACTTTTCGTATGCACTTGACGAATAAAGAAATTCTAGACAAGCTTTTGAGTTTTTATGCCCCTATCTAGATACTAGCTTTTCGTCATCCACTACAGTCGACAAAGAGCTAAAAAATAGGAAAAGCCATCCAAATGGACAGCTCTTTCACTATTTAGAAAGTCCAGTAAAAAAGTCTACGATAGCTTGCCAGATTTTTGAGAAAATATTTTTGCTATTCTCAACTGCTTTGTTAGCATTAAAGTTTAGGTTGATTCCAGAGAAGGTATTACCAGCTTTCGAAACGATAGAATCTTTAAGTGAACTCAGACTTGACTTGAAGCTAGCACTATCAATGATTGATGACTTAGATAAATTTAAAGCAAAGTTCACTAAAAGATTGATTTGTGTATCAGAAAGATTCAAGTTGTAGTTATTGATGGTTTGCTGAACAATTGTTTTAGCTTGATCTTCAGTCAACTTATTTCCTTTATCAGCAACTGCCGCCTTGATATCAGTCATGGCTACATTAAGCTTATCCGCATCATAGTTACTCTTACCTGAATTTTCCTCATTGATTTGGGAAAGGGTTTTAAGCTCCTCCTGAGCAAGCTCTTTGCTTTCATCTGAGACTTTGGCTCCATTCTGCTCTAGAGAATAATAAATACCAGCCAAGGCACTTTCCCCAGTTACTGGAATAGGTGCTGCTACTGTAATCTTAGCATGTTCGATACCAAGTGTCGTGGCAGCATTACGGTACATATCTGGAGTGATTTTAGTGATATTTTGCGGTGTCACAATCTCTACACTCAAGGTTTCCTTAGCACCTAGCTTAGCAATCTTTACTGAAGAATATAGCTGAAGACTAGAATCGTCAGCAACATTCATGATATTCGCATAAGCAGATGTCGTAAGTGTCTTAACATTGGTATCCTTACTACTATCATACCCTAACAAATTCAAGGTTTCATTACGTTGCTCTTCCGACAATGAGTAACCCATCACATAGTCTGGTTGAACATAAGATTCATCAATAACCTTTTGGACTTGCGATGACGTTGCTGCTTGCGCAACCGAAGTGAAGGCTGTTACTGAAGCCAATAAAGCCATCCCAGTAACAAGAAGTTTTTTCAATTTCATGTGTGTTTCCTTTCGAAAATAGAATATTATTCCATAATCTCCTAAAGGACGACTGGTATGAGACCAACCGTAAATTTATTATACCATGACTTAAAAAATTAAGGTCAAAAAAACTACTCGTGCAACTCCAAGGGAAGACCATCCGGATCAGCAAAGAAAGTCATCTTTTCACCGGTAAAAGTGTCCTTACGAATAGGTTGGCAGGAAATACCCTTTTCTTCTAAACTCTTGACAACCTCTTCAATATTAGCCACTTTAAAAGCTAAATGACGTAATCCACATGCCTCAGGATAAGACAGACGTTTTGGTGGCTCCACATAGGCTAGATCACTAGTCTTATTTCCAAAGATTTCCAGTTCTATATCACCACAACGTAGATCTAATTTATAATCATGACGTTCCGGACGATAATTTTCACGTATAATTTCAAACCCTAGTTTATTAACATAAAAATCTCGAGATGAATCATAATCAGAAACAATGATAGCGACATGGTGTATTGTTTTCAAAAACATTTTTTCCCTCCATAGAAAAAGGCCTTATGGCCTTTTCTTAACTTTGAAATTGATTGTATGACTTATTGAAGGCTTCAATAATATCTGAACTTGCCTTGTTAAAATCTACCTGTGATTTCAATTCACCTTTGACGATTGTACGCTGAGTTGCTTCAGCATCCGTACATGTTACAAGGGTAATTTCAGACTTGCCAGGTGTATCATCAACTACTGCTACTTCAGTTGGTTGGACAACCTTCACCTCACTAATAACATAAGTATAGACCTTATTTTTATCCGTAAGATAAATCTTCATGCCATTTTTTGCTCTATCTAATGGTGAGAAGAGCATATCAGAAGCCCCAGCGATACCAAAGACGTGGTGACTAGCTAGTGAATAGTTGTTTTTTCCCCCCATGACTTGATTTTCCTTCATAGTTCCAGCACCGTAGGTAAGCTCTGTATTACCAAGTCCTTTGAAAATAGGAAGATTGATACCCACCTCTGGAATAGCAATACCACCAACTACTGGAAGTTCTTGAGCATTCATTTGTGCCTGCAAGACAGACTCAGTGCTAATTGATTTAACGGTATCAAAGTCAAAGCTCGTCTTAGCTTCCTTGTTTTTCTCAATAGTCTTCTTAGAAACCTTACTTACTTGATATTTATTAGTATTCCAAGCAATTACAGTGTTTCGAATCGATTTATTGAAAATTAAAGCTAAACCAACAACCAAGAGAACAACAATCAAGATCCAACGAAGGACCTCAAGCCACTTACGATGCTTTTTAGGCGTCTTATTTTTGTTATCTTTTCTCATTAGTTATCACCACTTTCTTGGTCTTCAGTAACTTGATCAACTTCTTCAGGTTCAACCAAAGCAAAGGTGACAATACGAGCAGTATCATCTAAACGCATGACCTTAACCCCTTGAGTTGCACGACCAGTTTGCGAGATATTAGCAACTGCGGTACGGATAATGACACCCGTATCAGTTATGACCATAATATCCTCATCACCAGAAACTGTTACAATACCTGCTAGGTTACCATTTTTATCAGTGATATTAGCTGTCTTAATACCTTTACCACCACGACCCTTAGTTGGGTATTCAGTAGCTGAGGTACGCTTACCGTAACCTTTTTCGGTGACAATCAATACTTCTTGGTCTTCAGTAATAGCTGCTGCACCAACAACTTGGTCACCGTCACGAAGGGTTACCCCTTTAACACCAGCGGCCATACGACTCATACTGCGAATAGTATCCTCTTTGAAACGCACACTGTAACCAAATTTAGTACCAATAATAATTTCTTCATTACCAGTAGTCAAGAAGACATTGATTAGCTCGTCACCTTCTCTAAGTTTCAAGGCAATCAATCCATTTTGACGGATATTTTTGAATTCTGCTTCCTTAGTTCGTTTCACTAAACCTTGGCGAGTTACAAAGACAAGGTGATTGTTATCTGACCCTTCATCGCTCTTAGCATTAATCACTGTTTGAATTGTTTCACCTTCATCCAACTTCAAGAGATTGACAATTGGTAACCCCTTAGCTGTACGGCCATACTCAGGAATTTCATAACCCTTGAGACGGTATACACGCCCTTTGTTGGTCATAAAGTAAAGGTGATCATGAGTGCTTGTTGAAACGATATCACGAACAAAGTCGTCATCGTTCACACCTGTCCCTTGAACTCCACGTCCTCCACGTTTCTGAGAACGAAATTCGTCTTGAGCCAATCGTTTGATATATCCCTTGCTAGAAAGAGTGATAACGACATCTTCTTCTTCGATTAGATCTTCATCTTCAAGTGAGACAACTTCACCGACCATCAGTTCTGTACGACGGGCATCTGCGAATTTACGCTTACTTTCATCCAACTCTTCCTTGATGATAGCAATGACACGTTCTGGTTTTGCCAAAATATCAGCCAAATCAGCAATCAAGGCAAGGAGATCATTGTACTCATTTTGAATCTTATCACGTTCCAAACCGGTCAAACGACGCAAACGCATATCAAGAATGGCCTGACTTTGACGTTCAGTGAGTTCAAAGCGAGCCATCAACTCGGCTTGAGCCTCTGCATCAGTTTGACTGTTACGAATAATCGTAATCACTTCATCCAGATGATCAAGCGCAATTAACAAGCCTTCTAAAATATGGGCACGTGCTTCAGCCTTATCCTTATCAAACTGTGTACGACGGACCACAACCTCTTGTTGGTGAGCAATATAGTCAGCCAAAATTTGACGCAAGGAAAGGATTTTGGGCACACCCTTTTCAATGGCCAACATATTGAAGCTGAAGTTTGTCTGAAGTTGAGTTAATTTGAACAAATTGTTCAAGATTACGTTGGCAGATGCATCACGACGCACTTCGATGATAAAACGTACCCCCTCACGAGAAGACTCGTCACGAACTGCTGTAATCCCCTCAATACGTTTTTCCTGGGCCAAACGAACGATGTGTTCATGGACCTTAGTCTTATTGACCATATAAGGAAACTCAGTGACTACAATGCGCTCACGACCTGATTTTGTTGTTTCAATTTCGGTACGCGAACGAAGAACAATAGAGCCTTTACCAGTTTCGTAAGCACGGTGAATACCAGATTTCCCCATGACCAAACCACCAGTTGGAAAGTCTGGACCAGGAAGAACTTCCATCAATTCACGGGTTGTGACTTCAGGATTGTCCATCATCAGTTTAACGGCATCTATAGTTTCAGCCAAATTGTGTGGTGGAATGTTGGTCGCCATACCAACCGCAATCCCTGTAGCACCATTAACAAGAAGATTTGGAATACGTGATGGAAGAACAATTGGCTCACGTTCAGAACCATCGTAGTTATCTTGAAAATCTACGGTATTCTTATTGAGATCACGGAGCATCTCCAGGGCGATTTTAGACATACGAGCCTCAGTGTAACGCTGAGCGGCTGCACCATCACCATCCATAGAACCAAAGTTTCCGTGGCCGTCAACCAACATGTAACGATAACTCCACCATTGAGCCATACGAACCATGGCTTCATAGATAGATGAGTCACCGTGTGGGTGATATTTACCCATAACATCCCCGGTAATACGAGCAGATTTTTTATGAGGCTTATCAGGTGTCACCCCAAGCTCATTCATTCCATAAAGAATACGACGTTGTACCGGTTTTAAACCGTCACGAACATCTGGGAGTGCACGAGATACGATAACACTCATGGCATAATCGATAAAACTCGTTTTCATCTCAGACGTCAAATTAACGTCAATTAAATTATTATCTTGCACTCTAAAAATGCCTCTTTTCTTTCATTCAAATCATTCTAAATTCTCATAAAAGAGAATGGAAAATTTCTATAATATTATACCATAAAACGCTTTATATTTCAGTTCCCTAAAACGCTTTCATTTGATAATTCCTTAATATTTCGTGACATCCATCACTTAAAATGGTAGAATAAGCAGTGTATGGGGTAACCCAATAAAAAATTAAGGAGATGTTTAGACCATGACTGCAACTAAACAACACAAAAAAGTCATCCTTGTTGGTGACGGTGCCGTAGGTTCATCTTACGCTTTCGCACTTGTAAACCAAGGTATCGCTCAAGAACTAGGTATCATCGAAATTCCACAATTGTTTGAAAAAGCTGTTGGTGATGCGCTTGACCTTAGCCACGCACTTGCTTTCACTTCACCTAAAAAAATCTACGCAGCTAAATATGAAGACTGTGCGGATGCTGACCTTGTAGTTATCACTGCTGGTGCTCCACAAAAACCAGGTGAAACTCGTCTTGATCTTGTTGGTAAAAACCTTGCTATCAACAAATCTATCGTTACTCAAGTTGTTGAATCAGGCTTCAAAGGAATCTTCCTTGTGGCAGCTAACCCAGTTGACGTATTGACTTACTCAACATGGAAATTCTCAGGATTCCCTAAAGAACGCGTTATCGGTTCAGGTACTTCACTTGACTCAGCTCGTTTCCGTCAAGCACTTGCTGAAAAACTTGATGTCGATGCTCGTTCAGTTCACGCTTACATCATGGGTGAACACGGTGACTCAGAGTTTGCGGTTTGGTCACACGCTAACATCGCCGGTGTCAACCTTGAAGAGTTCCTTAAAGACAAAGAAAACGTTCAAGAAGCTGAATTGGTTGAATTGTTCGAAGGTGTTCGTGATGCAGCTTACACAATTATCAACAAAAAAGGTGCTACATACTACGGTATCGCAGTAGCCCTTGCTCGTATCACTAAAGCTATCCTTGACGATGAAAATGCAGTACTTCCATTGTCTGTATTCCAAGAAGGTCAATATGGTGTAAGCAACGTCTTTATCGGTCAACCTGCTATCGTAGGTGCACACGGTATCGTACGTCCAGTAAACATCCCATTGAACGATGCGGAACAACAAAAGATGAAAGCTTCTGCTGATGAATTGCAAGCTATCATTGATGAAGCATGGAAAAACCCTGAATTCCAAGAAGCTTCAAAAAACTAATCTTACTTTAGTTAAATAAAAGCCTCCAGTTGGAGGTTTTTTAGTATTTAAAAAAGAAAAACAGCTAATTCAAATGAATTAGCTGTTTAATATTATTTAGCGGAGATAGCTGCTTTAGCAATATAGCTAAGTGGTTGGTTAAAGTGTGGCAAGAAGAACAAATCAAGCAATTGTAGACGATCGATAGTTACACCTTCTTGGATAGCCAATGAGAACATGTGGATTCCCATTGAGATATCCATACGTGAAACCATTTGAGCACCCAAAACTTTACGAGTATCTTTATCATAAACAATCTTGATAGTTACATCGTCATTTTCATCTTCCATGAAGGCAGCTTTTTGAAGATCTGTTGATTCTACTACTGCTGGATTGAAACCAAAACGTTTTGCTTTCTCTTCAGTCAAACCAGTAGAAACCATGTTCAAACCATAGATAGAGATACCATTTGATCCTTGAACACCGTTTGATTCTACATCACCACCACCGGCATTGTGTCCACCTACAATACCTGAACGAACAGCATTTGAAGCCAAGGCAATGTAGTTGACATCGTCAAGAGCATTGTCATAAACCGTAGCACAATCACCTACAGCGTAAACGTCCTTAACTGATGTTTCTTGTTTCTTATTAACAAGGTAAGCACCATTTCGGAATGTTTCCAATTTACCAGCTCCAAGGGCTGTATTAGGACGGAAACCAACGGCAAGAACAACCATATCTACATCGTAAGCATTTTTATCTGTTACGATGCGTTCTACCTTAGTTTCACCTTCTACTGCTTTAACAGTTTCGCCAAAGGCCAATTGGATCCCATGGTCTTCCATATTTTTAGCCATACGGTCTGTAAAATCGCGATCATAGTATCCTGCCAAACATGTGTCAACAACATCAATAAGGATAACTTCTTTACCATGACGTTGGAAAGCTTCAGCCAATTCAACACCAATGTAACCTGCACCAACGACTGCTACACGTTTGATGTCTTGTGACTTATCGTTCAACTTATCAATAACTTCTTGAGCGTTTTGGAAAAGTTTAACGAATTGAAGGTTTTCAAGAGTCGCTTCGAAAGTACGACTCCCTTCTTTAATCTCAGCACCATCGATTGGAGGTAAGATTGGCTGTGAACCAGTAGCTAAAATCAATTTGTCATATGATTCAACATGCTCTTTACCATCAACAAGAGCTGTAACAGTTTTACCGTCAAAGTCAATAGACTCAACTGGTGAGTTCATATAAACTTTTGCACCCTTGCTTTCGAGGCCTTCTTTGTTGGCATAGAAAAGGCCATCAGAACCTGAGATTTGATTACCAATCCAAAGAGCCATACCACAACCCAAGAATGAAATGTTAGAGTTTTGATCGAAAACAACTACTTCATTTTGGTCTCCGTAATTATCAAGAATAGTATTAATACTAAAAGTACCAGCATGGTTAGCACCAACAACTACGATTTTTGACATAAGTTTATCCAACTTTCTTTTGATAATAGTTTACTATATCATTTTACCACAATTGGAAAACGGTTACACGTTTTATGCTCAAACTTTGTTACTTTTTGAACAAAATAAGACATTTTGATTTAAAATCGTCATTTTATTAGCTCAATCCATATTAACTAGTGTGCTATGTTAAATATTCTTATCACTAACTGACCCTAGAGTCTCTATCATTAAGCTATTATCAAAACCTAATGACTACTACTTGGCTCTTTGACCACTCAAAAAAAGAGTGAGTGACACTCCAACTCATTGAGAAGATATCAACACTCTTTTTGATTATACTAACTCATTAAAATCCCAAACGTCTGTCCAACCTTCATAAAATTCAGGTTCGTGACATACCATTAGGACACTACCTTTAAATGCCTGAAGGGCACGCTTCAATTCGTCCTTTGCATCAACATCCAAGTGGTTGGTTGGCTCGTCCAGAACAAGGACATTATTTTCACGATTCATAAGGAGACAGAAACGAACTTTAGCCTGCTCTCCTCCTGACAAGACCTGAATTTGACTTTCAATATGTTTAGAAGTTAAACCACATTTGGCTAATGCTGCACGAACCTCAGCTTGATTTAAAGCTGGGAAAGCATCCCAAACCGCTTCAAGTGGGGTCTGACGTGATCCTTCTGCTTCTTGCTCAAAATAACCTAGGTCAATAAAATCACCCGTTTCAACTTCTCCTTCAAGAGGTTGAATAATCCCAAGTAAACTTTTCAACAAAGTGGTCTTACCAATACCATTGGCACCAACGATAGCTACCTTTTGATTACGTTCGAAGGTAAGATTCAAAGGAGCCTTGGTCAAAGGGCGGTCGTAACCAATAACGAGGTCTTTGGTTTGGAAAATAAACCGTCCTGGCGTACGGCTTTCCTTGAAATGGAATTCAGGTTTTGGTTTTTCTGCTTGCAACTCGATAATTTCCATCTTATCCAATTTCTTCTGACGAGACATGGCCATATTTCGAGTAGCAACGCGCGCTTTATTACGGTTAACAAAATCTTGAAGGTCGGCAATTTCCTTTTGCTGACGTTCATAGGCAGCTTCTAATTGTGCTTTTTTCATAGCATAGACAGATTGGAAATTGTCATAATCACCTGCATAGCGAACCAGATCTTGATTTTCAACATGGTAGACAATGTTAATCACATCGTTTAAGAATGGAATATCATGCGAAATGAGAACAAAGGCATTCTCATACTCTTGGAGATAGCGTTTAAGCCAGGCGATGTGCTCAGCGTCCAAATAGTTTGTTGGCTCATCTAGAAGTAAGATATCTGGTTTTTCAAGCAATAACTTAGCCAAGAGAATCTTGGTACGTTGACCACCTGAAAGATCCGTGACATCGGTATCCATACCAAAGTCCATAACACCCAAGGCACGAGCAACCTCGTCTATCTTGGCATCAAGAGTATAGAAATCACGAGTTTCCAACCGATCCTGAAGCTCACCTACTTCTTCCATCAAAGCATCAACATCGGCACCTTCTTCTGCCATAGACATATAAATCTCGTTGATACGTTCCTCAGTTTTAAAAAGCTCATCGAAAGCTGTACGAAGGACATCACGTACGGTCATCCCCTTTTCAAGGACAGCATGCTGATCCAAATAACCCGCTGTCACGTACTTAGACCACTCTACTTTACCTTCATCTGGCTGCAATTTCCCAGTAACGATAGACATAAAGGTTGATTTTCCTTCACCGTTAGCACCGACAAGACCGATATGCTCACCTTTGAGCAAACGGAATGAGACATTTTCAAAAATAGCACGGTCACCAAATCCGTGACTAAGATTTTTGACTTCTAAAATAGACATAGCATATCTGGGCTAAACCTACCTTCAGCCCTTTCCTTTCTTGACATTAACTTAACTATTTTACCATTTTTTAGTATAAATTTGGACCTTTGCTTATGTAAAATCGAAAAGAAAAAGCAGGACCCGCCTGCTCAATCTTTAGTCTTTTTTCAAAATGCGTTTGAAGACAGGATATAAAAGAGGAACCGCAATGATTGTAACAACTGATGTTCCAAAAGTTCCACCAATTTTAGTAAGCGCCAATACCATGGCTGAATTGAGTGGTAAAGCCGCAACAACACTATTAATAATCGTATACTTAACAAAATTTAAAATAATTTTGGTCACTGCCGCTATGACTCCAATGATTATGATGTTAGTCATTTTGTCATTTGATTTTAGAAGCTTTTCAAAAACAAGATATAGAACATAACAAACAATTAAAGATTCTAAAATAGTAATCCAAACCTCAGCAGCATAACCATTGAAAATATCAAATAACCCTAACCCTACTGTTGCGACTAGCGCACCTTTTCTGGCTCCAAAAATCAAAACAGCAATGACAACCAAGGCATTTCCCAGATGGACAAATTGAGGTCCAAAAGGAATACGAATAAACTGTACACTCACAATAATTAAAGCTGCGTACAAACTCAATTCAACTAATTCACGTGTTTTATCACTTTTCATTTTTCTCCTCCAATAGGGCATTAAAACCACTGAATAAATAACCGATATGGGGCTCATAGCAAAGACCATATTTTAAAGGACGGCTATCGGACAGTGTTGACGAAAGAACCCTATCCATGACATCCAAGGCTAAATCACAAACCTTTAGTAAATCAAGATCATAAAAGTAACCTGCTGATATGATTGCCGTTAGTAAATCGCCACTTCCATAAAAATGATAGCGATAACGTTTTTGCATGCGATAAATCGTTCGATTGGTCTCTTTATCAAAATAAGCCAACCCAATTTTATCTGTCTCAAATGAGATACCTGTCAAAATAACTTTTCGAGGGCCAATCTTGCTTAAATCTCTCAGAAGCTTCTCAACAGTGACTTTATCATAGGAACCTGCTTCAAGATATGGAGTATCCGTCAACAAAGCAGCTTCTGTCAGATTGGGAATGATGACATCTGCCTGTTGACAGAAAGCCTTCATAGCTTCTACATAGTTTCTATCAAAACCTTGATAGAGACAACCATTGTCACCCATAATAGGGTCAACAAATAGAGCTATCTGTTTATTGCGAGCCAATTGACCTACACGCTTTAGTGCTTCTTCTGACTTAAAATAACCACTCACAAGGCCATCCACTATAAAATCCAAGTGCTCCCACTGCTTACAAAGTCCCTTTAGATAATCCGTAAGATCCCGTACATAGATATTTTCAAACTCCCCTGTATGCGAAGATAAAAGGACTGTTGGTAGGGGAAGAACTTCAGTTTGACAAGCTGACATGATAGGGAGGCTACTAGTTAAAGCAACCTTACCTAGACCAACCAGGTCATTGGCAACAATTACTTTGGTCATCTATTTTCCTTCCCAGGTCTTTTTAAACTGTTTAACAAAACCTGTGTGGAAATAAATGTAGTAGGCCACTCCTAAACCAAGAATAGCAGCTACAATGTCAAAAGGAATCTTCATAATAGCATAGGCAGGTGTTCCATAGATAAAGGCTCTTCCTAAGCCATATCCGACTAAGTCAATAATAGCCCCAATTAAGAGACCTAAAGCTGCCTTAGACTTACTCAATTTTCCTAAGCGTCCTCCAACAATTAGTGCAATAGCAAGAACTTGAAGGCCGTGTGTTACTAGGGTTACCCACATAGGAAGGGGGTAGAAAAGAAAATCTCCAATAAAGGAACCTACTCCGGCAATAATAACTGCTTCTGTAGGTGGAAAAATTAAACCAACTAGGAAAATAATAATCCCGTTAAAATAGAAATGACCTCCTGGCACAGGAATAGATAAGAGACTCGAGCTCAAAATAATGACAAGTGCCATGAAAAATGCAGAAATGGTTAAACGTTTTGCAGACATACCTAAAACTCCTTAATCAATAAATATAGTATAAGTTTATGAAAATTCTGACGATTAAACAAGATAGTATTTCCGTTACTGTCTGGGTACAGATTTAAGACAATAAAAAAACACCACACATTCATGTGGTGATAAGACTTATTGAGCTTTTTTATCAAAGTATTTGACAGGTGCCTTTTCAAGATTTTGTAGTGAAAGCTTAGCAGTCGCGTTAGCCTCAGTACCGTAATCAGAAAAATCAATGCTAAGTTCATGATCAAAATCTACAACGGCATAGTCAACAACGATTTCTTTAACTTCCTTAGGAGCAATTTTGGTTTTATTAGCAATCTTGTCTCTGTCATCATCTTTAGAGAAGACCATTGTCGCAACCTTCAATTCTTCCTTCTCCTGTTTAACATCGAGAACCACCTTCATCAAAAGAGTGTAGGCATTCATGGTTTCTTTACTTGAGTTGCTAAGTTTATAGTGAACACGTACAGCTTTCTGACCTTCTGGTGATTCGATTTTAGTTGCAGAAAGAACTTGTACACTAGCATCTTGTCCCACAAATTGCATTTTGTTTTTATCGTATGTCCAAGTAGACTCTTTATCCGGCGTACAGGCTGACAAACCAATAATGGTTAAGCAGGCAAGAGCGATAAGTCCTAAGACTTTCTTAAATGTCATTCTTACAATCTCCTTAAACTTGTTTAAAATAGGAATTTAGTATTTCCTAATAACCTTTTTATTATGTCAAAATCTAATAATCTTGTCAAATATCTCCAGACATCTTGCTCTCAGAGAACAAATAGGGTAGAATAAGAAAAAATCTGTAAGGGGTCAGTTATGAGCATTTATCAAGAAATTGTTAAGACTATCACCAAAGATATCCAAAATGGTAAATTAGAGAAAGGAAGTAAATTACCATCTATTCGTCAGCTTAGTCAAACTTATGGTTGCAGTAAAGATACTGCTCAAAGAGCACTCTTGGAACTCAAGTATCAAAACTATATTTATGCTGTCCCCAAAAGTGGCTATTATGTTCTCGAGGGCCCCTCTAAACCCAATGATAAGGTTCTATTCAACCTTAATGACTATAATCAATTAGCCTACGAGGATTTTCGTCTTTGCTTAGATGAAAGTTTAGCAGGTCACCAAGACTACCTCTTCAACTATTATCATGAGCAAGCTGGACTAAAAGAACTGGTTGAAGCATTAAAAAATCGCCTTGCATCTGACGACATTTATGTCAATTCAAATCAAATTGTCATTACTTCAGGAAGCCAACAGGCCCTCTATATCCTATCACAGCTGGATTTCGGTAATGGTGCTCACAAAATTCTTTTGGAACAACCTACCTACCACCGTATGAACCAACTAGTCAATCGTCAGAATCTATCTTACGAGACGATTAACCGTGGTTTTGATGGTTTAGATTTTGACCGCTTGGAAGAGTACTTTAAGTCTGGTCAGTTTAAGTTTTTCTATACCATTAGTCGTTACTCTAATCCTCTTGGATTGAGCTACACTGCTAGTGAAAAAGAAAAGCTTGCCCAACTTGCCAAACAGTATAATGTCTATATCGTCGAGGACGACTATATGGGTGACTTTAGCGATAGTAAAAATCTACCAATTCACTACTACGATACCCAAAATCAGACCATCTATATCAAATCATTTTCCATGGCACTTTTCCCTGGGTTACGTCTGGGGAGTGTTGTCTTACCACCAAATCTCAGAGCGACCTTTTTGGCTCACAAAGGGCTTATCGACTACGATACCAACCTCATTATGCAGAAGGCCCTCTCAGTCTACCTAGATAATGGCATGTTCCAAAAAAATATAAAAAAATTGCGTGATCTTTTTCAAGAAACCATGGCTAAAAGTCACGAAACTATCGAGCAAGCTAAGGTTTCCATTCCCTATCAGATTTCTCCTAGACACATTACCTGGAAGCTTCCAAAAGGGGTCTCATTAGAGAATTTCAAAGCTCAGAAACAAATTCGCTTTTTAGAAACATCCTTTATAAGACCGAGTTCTGAGACTTATATGCAAATAGGACATGGAAAAGAACTGAAGACTTTTTTAAAACTTTTGAAAATGACAGACTAAAAACTCAGACACACAAAAAAGCCATCAAAGCAATGGCTTTTTATTATTTAGTCTGTTCAAAGCGTAGGTGTACGATTACTTTGTCACCATAACCGTTACGCTCCAAATCTCGTTGCAAACGGTATGAAATATAATGTTCAGCAATATTGATAAAACCAGCTTCCATAAGACGATTTTCAACCAATGACTGAATCATGTTAATGGTTGGGCGTTCCACTTGGGCGTCTTGAAGATCAAGCACTACTTTACGAGTCACTTGAGCTAGGTTTTGGCGCCAAGCATCATCAATAACATACACAGTCTGGGCTGCTTTTAAGATGGCTTGGTAGATTTTATCAGGATCAAATTCAGCAACTTGACCATTACGTTTAATAATTTGCATGGCTACCCTCTTTTCAAGTTTTTTCCTTTATTATGCAGAGAATTTACATATTTGTCAAGTACAAATCACTGAAAGAGCTATTCGGACTGCTTATTCCCAGAATTTAGCAATGTAAAGTGGTTTGCCATGTCTATCAAAGGATAGAGTTGAGGGATAGGACATTGACTGATTATGTCGAATATGATTAGCAATTCTTTTATCGCCGTTTATCAGGTGAATGTCATAAGTCTGCCCGTCAGGACTTTCAAAGTGAGCATTAATCCTAGCACTACTCGTTTTAGACCCAACATGACTAATATCTATTTGTTCAACTTTGCCATCAATGCTTTTAGATATAGGTCCTCCATAAGCCTTGTAAATTGTGACGGTAGCTAAAACATCCTCAACCAAAACATAGGTCATTCCGAAAATAAACAGATAGACTATTGGGATAACAATGAAAGATAATTTACTTTTGCGAAACGTTTCTTTATGCCAAGCCCAAATATCCTGAGGTGACATGATTAAAAACTTCTTAACATACTGATGAACGAGTAACCTATAGACTAACATTAAAAATGTTAATTGCCCCAAGGGATAAGCAAAACTGGGTAAGCCATCAATAAGTACATTGACTTTATCAGATTCAAAAGTGTAATGTCCCCACACCCCGTTAAAGAACTCTAAAAACAAATTATCTCCTCTATGTAATATCGTCTAATAACTTAAAAATCCATCTTCTCAGATGGATTTTCTAACTATTAACGTACTTCTGCTTTAACTTTTTCAGTGAGAGCTTTAGTAATTTTTTCCATGTATTTGGCAACTTCTTCGTCTGTGAGGTTGTCATTTGGATTTTGGAAGGTAAGGCTATAAGCCATTGATTTCATACCTGCACCAAGTTTTTCACCTGCGTAAACATCGAAGAGTTTAACGGCAACCAAGCGTTTGACTCCTGCAAAGTAGATAGCATCCAGAACTTCTTGATGAGTGATTTCTGCCTTGAGAAGAAGGGCGATATCACGTGATACTGCAGGGAATTTTGTGATTTCAACAAATGGTTGATCTGGTTGCAAGGCAGCTTCTACAGCACTAAGGTTAATTTCAGCCACATAAGTCTCAGGAATGCCATAGTTTTTGGCAGTTTGTGGGTGAACTTGACCAAGGAATCCAATAGTTTGACCATCAAGTACAATAGCAGCTGTACGACCTGGGTGCATACTTGCGAGATCTTTTGTCGCTACATAGTCAACTGAAACTTCAAGTTTATCAAAGAGTGCTTCAACAATACCTTTTGCATAGAAGAAATCAACTGGTGTTGCTTTGGTTTGGAAATCTTTTTCAGCTACAAGACCAGAAATAGCGAAGGCAAAGGTATTGATTTCATTTGGCAATTCCTCTTTTGGATTACCCTTTTGTTCAAAGACCTTACCGATTTCGTAAATAGCAACGTTACTATTCTTACGGTTGACGTTGTAAGCAACGGTATCAAGCATACCAGAGACCATGTTCTGACGGAGGGCTGAGCGATCAACAGTCATTGGCCACATCAACTCAGTCAAATTACTTGGTGTCACAGCAAATTCAACAGCTTTTTCAGGTGTTGTCAAAGCATATGAGATGATTTCAGTCAATCCAGCACCTTCAGCAATGGTACGAACCTTACGGCGAAGTACTTGTGTTTCAGTCAATTCACCGGCTGTCCCTGCTGCTTCTGGAAGTGTCGTAGGCAATTTTTCATAGCCGTAGATACGTGCAATTTCCTCAACCAAGTCTGCTTGGATACTGATATCCCAACGACGACGTGGTACAGATACTGTGAATTTATCGGCATCACCTGTCAATCCAAAACCAAGTTTCGCAAAGACATCTTCAATATCTGCAAAAGTCAATGCTGTACCAAGGCGAACATTCACATAGTCAAGACTTGTAGAAACTTGAACTGGCTCTGTATCAACTGAACCTGCTTGAACACGGCCTGCAAGAACAGTACCATTTGCCAATTCTTGCAACATAGCTGCTGCAAAATCAAGCGCTTCAAGGACAGTATCGTTATTGATACCTTTTTCAAAACGTGATGATGATTCTGAACGAAGGTTAAGACGGCTGCTCGTCTTACGAACAGATTTGCCATCAAAAACAGCAGCTTCAAGAACAACGTTTTTAGAATTGTTGTCAATTTCAGTTGAAGCGCCACCCATAACACCTGCTAGGGCAACTGGTTTGTCAGCAACTGTAATAACAATATCTTCAGTAGTCAATTCACGTTCTTCACCATCGAGAGTCACCAATTTTTCCCCCTCACGGGCATCACGGGCAACGATTCGTGAATCTTCAAATTTGTCCAAATCAAAGGCGTGCATTGGTTGTCCAAAGTAAAGAAGAACATAGTTTGTCACATCTACTACGTTGTTAATTGGACGAATACCAGCATTCATGAGAAGGTTTTGCAGCCATTGTGGACTTGGTTGAACCGTGACATTCTCAACCACACGACTAGCATAAGTAGCCACTTTATCACTTTCAATAGCTACTGAAATCTTATCAGAGGCTGGTTTGCTGTCTTCAGTAACTGTTTTTTCTGGGAAATGAACAGATTTACCATAGATTGCAGCAACTTCATGAGCCACACCACGCATAGAAAGGGCATCCGCACGGTTAGGTGTGATTGACAATTCGATAATTTCGTCATCAAGGTCAAGATATGGGAAAATGCTATCTCCAGGTACAGCATCTTCAGGCAAAATTTGGATTCCATCTGCAAATTCCTTAGGAATAATGTTATCTGGAAGTCCAAGTTCTGCCAAAGAACAGATCATACCAAGAGATTCCATGCCACGAATCTTTCCTTTTTTAATCTTGTAATTATCAGCAATTCGGGCACCAGGAATGGCAACAATGACCTTGATTCCAGCAGTGACATTTGGAGCACCACATACAATTTGACGTGGACCTTCAGCATCTCCTGTATCTACTTGACACAAGTGCAAGTGTGTTTCAGGTACGTCTTCACATGTCAAGACATGACCAACAACCAATTTAGACAAGCCTTCAGCAGGTGTCTCAACACCTTCCACTTCAATACCTGTCGTCGACATTTTTTCAGCGAGTTCAGCAGTGGTAACATCCACATCAACCAACTCTTTTAACCATTTATAACTAACTAGCATAATAATGATATTAAGACCATGTCCTTGCAGAGCAAGGACCAAAGTGACAAGATTTTAGGAAGTCGCCTGAAATCCTAATTTCAGTAGCGACTTATCTAAATCTCGAACTTTGAGGTCGTATTCAAATCCTTTCTATAATTTAGGAATATGTATAGCTGATATAAGAGGAAGACGAACTGACACGTTTAATCGCCTTATAAACTCCTCTCTATCAACTTAATAATAGGTTTATAATTTCAATTTTAGTAACCAATCGCAGTCCACTTTACCATCACCAACTGGAAAATCGTGTTCTGAAAATTTTTCAAAGCCATATTTATCGTAAAATATCTGTGCTTTGAAATTTCTTTCCCAAACACCCAACCAGGCCCAATCACAACCTAGATCACGGGCTTCCTGCAATGCAAATTCAAAGAGTTGCTTACCCAAACCCATGCCTTGGAAGGCCTGACTAATATATATACGTTGAATTTCAAAGGCATTGTCCAAATGCTGCTCTGTTTGAGCAGAACCAACATTGGTCTTTAGAAAACCTGCCTTTTCACCATCAACGAGAATGAAAAAGTAACGCGATTCTTCATGAGTGATTTCATCCAAGAGAACTTCCTCAGAAAGTGTGGTGTCGAAGTAATCTTGCAACTGGGCCTCGGTATTATCATGAGCAAAAGTCTCTCTAAAGGTATCTTCGGAGATAACTTTTAATTCTGCTACTTCTTCCGGAAGAACCTTACGAATAACGACTGACATGACAACCTCCTAAACCTTATTTAAACTGTTCTGAGAAACGAACATCCCCTTGATAGAAACCACGGATGTCGTTAATACCATAACGAAGCATGGCAATACGTTCTTGACCAAGACCAAAGGCGAAACCTGAATATTCTTCAGAATCAACACCTGACATCTCAAGCACTTGTGGGTGAACCATACCAGCACCAAGGATTTCAATCCAACCTGTCTTTTTACATACGTTACATCCTTTACCTCCACACTTGAAGCATGACACGTCAACCTCAACGGAAGGTTCAGTGAATGGGAAGTAAGAAGGACGCAAACGGATTTGACGTTCTGCACCAAACATTTTTTGAATAATCATCTCAAGCGTTCCCTTAAGATCACCCATTGAGATGTTTTTACCAACGACCAAACCTTCGATTTGGTGGAACTGGTGGCTGTGAGTCGCATCATCGGTATCACGACGGAAAACACGTCCTGGCGAGATCATCTTAAGTGGACCTTCAGAAAAATCGTGTTTATCAAGTGTACGAGCTTGAACAGGACTTGTGTGAGTACGAAGCAAAATTTCTTCCGTAATATAGAAAGTATCTTGCATGTCACGCGCTGGGTGGTCCTTAGGTAAGTTCATACGTTCAAAGTTATAGTAGTCAGTCTCAACTTCAAAACCATCAACGATTTGGAAGCCCATCCCCAAGAAAATGTCTTCGATTTCTTCAGCTGTTTGGCTAAGAATATGACGGTTACCAAGTTTAACTTGGCGTCCTGGAAGAGTTACGTCAAGACTTTCAGAGTCAAGTTGTGCTTGAATTTTAGCGGCTTCGACAATTTTAGTGGCTTCGTCAAAAGCTTCCGTCAAAACGTCACGAACTTCGTTGACCATTTTACCAACTTTAGGACGTTCTTCATTAGGAAGGTCTTTAAGTCCCTTCAAAAGGTCTGTCAAAGAGCCCTTTTTACCTAAAACTGCAACACGCAATTCTTGTAATTCCTTAGAGTGTTCACCACGCATTTCAGCCAGTTTAGCCTGCATTGAGGTTTTCAACTCTTGCAATTGTGTTTGTAAATCCATGAGATTCCTTTCTGATGTAACAATTTCGAATCGCAAACAAAAAACCACATGCCAAAACTCCAACCCGGAGCGTTGACACGCGGTACCATCCGTTTTTTATCTGGTTACCCAGACCTTGATTCGCCAGCCGTTTTCATGAGTGAATTCGCCAAACTTCCCTTGAGGAGGCTTCCAGTCCATGGCCCCCAATCCCTGTCAATTTCCATAAGGTTACTAGTCTCTACGACTTCTATTTAATTACCACCATTCTATCAAAAATTAGTTGTGCTTTCAAGTGCCTACAGTTACGTCAATTCAATAAGGTATTTTTGAAACTATTCTTTTTGGAAAAATCATTCAGGTAATGGTCAATGCCCGTATCAAACAAGCCTAGTCTCAAACTGAAAAAGATGAGCAGTAAAATAGACAAAGAAAAACTTCTTAGACTTGCATACTCAAAGCTTAATATATTTCCAGAAAATCGTATCTTAACACATACACTATAACTAACTTCAAAAGCACCATATCCCCATATGACATTTCCATAATTATTGTAATATTTCAATTGAAAAAGACCAGCTGACCGCTTTCTCATAGAAGCAAAAATCCTAATCATAGCCACTGTTAGAGCATTTTACGCAATCGATTGCGTATTTTCGAAAGCGCAACCTTATTTTTTCTGAAAGTCATTTCAATTTTTTTGAGACTATAAAAAAGATAGTGATAAAGCTATCAACTATCTTTCATGAACATATAATCTATTTTTAGTCAAAATCGAGGTCTTTTAGTTTAACTGAAACAATTTTTGAGACACCTGATTCCTGCATGGTCACCCCATAAATAGAGTCTGCTGCTGACATGGTTCCCTTACGGTGGGTAACCACAATAAATTGACTAGACTTGTCAAAACGATTAAGGTAGTCCCCGAAGCGTTTAACATTAGCTTCATCCAAAGCCGCTTCTACTTCGTCAAGGATTACAAAAGGTATAGTCTTAACACGAATGATGGCAAAGAGAAGAGCCAAAGCTGACAAGGCCTTTTCACCGCCTGACATAAGGTTAAGTGATTGAATTTTCTTACCTGGTGGCTGCACAGAAATTTCTACCCCAGCCTCTAGGAGATTGTCTGAGGTCAAAATCAAGTCGGCAGAACCTCCACCAAACATCTGGGTAAAGGTCTGTTTAAAGCTTTCTCGGATAGCCTCAAAAGTTGCTTTAAAGCGTGATTTCACTTCATCATCCATGTCATTTATGGTATTCAGAAGGAGACTCTTAGCTTCGAGCAAATCATCCTTTTGTCCGTTCAAGAAATCAAGACGTTGCTTAACCTCTTCAAATTGAGCAATAGCGTCCACATTGACAGGACCCAGAGCCTTAATCGAACGCTCAAGACCTTGCAGATTCTGGCGAGTTTGGTCGACATTGTCAAGAGGACAAGCCTGACCTTTGGCGACTTCAAGTGTCATCTGGTAATCTTCAGCTAACTGAGTCGCAAACTTACGAAGCAATTGACTAATCTGACTTTCACGCTCTTCCAGGCGAGTCTGCTGACGAATCAAGTCCTCATTACGATTACCTGCTTTAGCCAAACGCTCCTCCAAATCTTCCAACTGACCTTCGTAATCTTGCAGCTGAATCTTGGCACGGACAAGAGCTTGTTCCAAATCGTCCTTACGTTGGACAGCTTCTTTATGCTGTGCTTGCAAATGCGGAAGGCGATCAGTTTGGTCATCATTGACCTGGTTATTAAGGAGCGCTTGAAGATTATCCGATTCCTTCATTAACTCAGACAAGTCGGCTTGAAGACGATTACTTTCTGTCTTAGCAAAACGCAATTCTGCTTGCAAATCACGTTCCTTCAACTGAAGTTCAGATTGCTTGTCTAAGAGAACCTGTTTTTGTTGGCCAAGAGCGTCTTTGTCTTCCTTAATAGCCTCAATACGGTCATTAATGGCCTCACGCTTGGATGCAATTTGTGCTAACTCTGCTTTAAGTTGCTCAGCCTTATCTTGAAGATTTGCTCCATCAGTTCCCTGAGAATCCTGTTTGAAACTATCCACTAGGGTTCGATTTTTCTCCACCTCTGACAGGGCTTGTTGGTGTTCTAAATCTAGTTTTTGCTCCTGAAGACGAGCATTTTCACCATCTACTTTAAGATCATCTAGCTCTTTCTGTAGAGCCTTACGTTTGGTCTTAAGGGCTTCAACTTTGGCTTCACTATCACTTAATTGGACCTTGATCTGGTTAATTTCAGCAGTCAATGCATCCAGTTCAGGCTTGATAAAGAGATTATTATTTTGTTTGTTGGTACCACCAGCAAAGGCACCACCGGGACGGATCTCAGACCCATCAAGAGTAACCATACGTACTTGGAAACGAACCGCTCGAGCAGCCTTATTAGCATTGTCAATGGTATCAAAGATTGCCGTAACCCCTAGGAGGTTTTGTAAAATATTAGATAAGCGTTCTTCATAGGTGACCAAATCGGAAGCCATACCAATAAAGCCTGGTGCATTGGCAAGACTTTGAGCAAATTGTCCATTAAGTTGACGTGGTTTAATAGTGGTCAACGGCAAGAATGTCGCACGACCCTGACGATTGCGCTTCAAGTAGTCAATCGAACGCTTAGCAGCCGCTTCGTCCTCAACAATAATATTTTGCCCGCTAGCTCCCATAGCAATTTCAAGAGCTGTCTGATAACGCGTATCAAAGGTCAAGTGTTCACTGACAGCACCAATAATTCCTTGAATGGACTGGGCATTTTGAAGGACAGCCTTAACCCCTGCATAGAAATTAGAATGATTTTTTTGAATAGATTCAAGACTTTGACGACGGGCATCTTTACTTTTAAGGTGATCCATGAGGTCAAACATCTGCTTTTGAGCCTCTTGATAGTCCTTATCAATAGCTTGATAAGCCTGAGCCTTTTCTTTGTAACTAGCTAAAAGACTTTGAAGACTCTCTTTGGCTACTTGATAAGCTTTTTGGGTTTCGCTAGCCACTTCCTGAGCGGAGAGCAAATCGGCTTGAGCTTGTTTAAATTCTTCAGCTTGTGCCTCAAGCGCTTGTGTCTGACTGTCCATGTCGTGGGTGACCTGAGTCAAACTATTGGAAACCTTGGCTTCCTCCTGCATCAGACCAACATAATCCTCACGTAAACGTTCAATAAGCGTATCTGGATCATCAGAAAATTGCTCCAAATCTTTTTGAATGGCAGTCAGCTCCTGAGCAATAGTATTCAATTCAGCATCTAATTTAACTTTCCGTTGGTTAACCTTATCAAGTGATGCCTGAGCTTCTGCTTTCAAACTCTCTAACTCATTGAGACGAGATGCTGTCTCTTCTTTTTTCTCTGAACGCTGCTGACTCTCCATGGTATAAAGATCAATTTGACGCTCAAAGTCACTAATAAGACGTGTGACATCCACCAAGGTTTGCTGGTCAGAAGAAATTTGTTCTGAAATTTGATGGCGTTTTTGCTTTAGTTCTTGATTTTCAGTCTCTAGACGATGGCGTTCCTCATAATAGCTGGTTAATTTGTCCTTGACCTCTGCCAAATCCTCTTGGGTCTGACTCAACTCAGACTTACCAATTTCAATATCGTGGACCAAAAGATTAAGCTGAGTCTGTCTACGCTCTTCATCTAATTCCAAATAACGTTTGGCAGTCGCAGCTTGCTTTTCAAGGGGTTTAACCTGACCGTCCAGCTCGTAGATGATATCTTCCAAACGATCAAGGTTATCTTGGGTTTGATTAAGCTTACTTTCCGTTTCTTTCTTACGTGTCTTATATTTGAGAACCCCTGCTGCTTCTTCGAAAATAGCGCGGCGTTCTTCAGGTTTGGCATTAAAAATAGCCTCAACACGACCTTGGGAAATAATGGAAAAAGAATCACGCCCTAAACCTGTATCCATGAAAAGGTCATGAATATCACGCAGACGAACCTTACGACCCTCAATCAAGTAATCATTGTCACCGTTTCGATAAATGTGACGCTCCACACGAATGGTTTCACCAGCACCCGCGATAAAGCCGTCACTGTTATCAAGAGTGACTGCCACTTCCGCATAGTTGAGAGCCTTACGAACCTCTGTCCCCGCAAAAATAACGTCAGGCATCTTGCCCCCACGCAAACTCTTGGCAGAGGATTCACCCAGTGCCCAGCGTAGACTCTCTGTAATATTTGATTTTCCCGATCCATTTGGACCTACAACGGCTGTTACTCCCTTGTCAAAGACGACTTGCGTCTTGTCCGCAAAGGATTTAAAGCCCTGCATTTCAATTGATTTCAAATACATGCTTAATTTCCTAGTTGTTCAAGGGCAGCCTTAGCCGCTGCCTGTTCAGCTAATTTCTTAGATTTTCCAAGACCTGTGCTGAGTTCTTTACCATCAACAGCTACCTGCATAGTAAATTCTTTGGCATGAGCTGGTCCAGACTCGTCAATAACGGTATAAGTAATATCAACCGTACCATTAACCTGAAGACGCTCTTGAAGGGCCGTCTTATAGTCTGTTACTCGGTCAAAGTTTCCCTTTTCAACCTGAGGAATCATGACCTGATTCAAAAATTTCTCAACAGCAGGCAAACCTTGATCCAGATAAAGGGCTCCAAGGAAGGCCTCCCAGAGGTCCCCAAGAATAGTGGCACGTTCACGGCCACCAGATTTTTCTTCACCTTTACCAAGACGAATATACTGCTCGAAACCACAAGCCTTCGAAAATCCGGCTAAGCTCTCTTCACGAACGATAGTGCTGCGCATCTTAGACATTTCCCCCTCTGGCTTGTTAGGGTAGCGTTTGTAAAGATAAACAGAAATGACTAGTTGCAGAGCCGCGTCTCCTAAAAATTCCAAACGTTCATTATGTGAAATGTTTAGGAGGCGGTGCTCATTGGCATATGAGGTATGTGTAAATGCAGTTTCTAAGAGATCCTTTTGGTTAAAAACAATACCAAAGTCCTGCTCAAGTTTTTGTTCAAGTTGATTCATAAAACTTCCTTTCTATTTAAACACACTAACTACAATTATATCAAAAAAAGCAGATTTTCATGATGGAAAACTGCTTTTAGAGCCTATATTTGCTGATTTAGTGACAATTAAACTATTGCACTAAAAAAGCTGAGCATTATACTCAACTTCATTTTCTTAATAATCTGGACGAACGACACCTGTAACTGTCTCACGTGTTGCTTCAACATCTTCTTCAAGGACAACCTTGATGATACGTTTAGCTTCTTCTGAAGTACATGCAACTAATGGCAAACGAAGTGGTCCAACTTCGAAACCAAGATGGTTTAGAACAGCCTTGACAGGTGCAGGACTTGGTACTGAGAAGAGAGCGTTAACTTTAGGAATGAATTTACGTTGGATAGCTGCTGCTGTTTTGAGGTCACTATTTTCAATAGCTTCAAGCATGGCATGCATCTCATCACCATTTGTATGAGAGGCTACTGAGATAACACCATTAGCTCCAAGGTTCATTGCGTGGAAGGCATCTCCATCTTCACCGGTATAAACCAAGAAATCTTCAGGTTTATGTTCGATAAGGTAGGCCATGTTGGCAAGACTGGTACATTCTTTAACACCAATGATATTTGGATGTTCAGCCAACCGAAGCATGGTATCAGGAGCCATTTCAACAACCACACGACCCGGGATGTTGTAGATGATAATTGGCAAATCAGAAGCATCCGCAATAGCTTTGAAGTGTTGGTACATACCTTCTTGTGATGGCTTGTTGTAGTAAGGCACGATAGCAAGACCAGCTGCAAAACCACCAAATTTGGCAACTTCTTTAGCAAACTCGATAGAGTCGCGTGTATCATTGGTACCGACACCTGCAATCAATGGCACACGTCCATTAACAATTTTCTGAACAGCCGCAAAGAGTTCCAACTCCTCATCGTGAGTAAGTGTTGGACTTTCAGCCGTTGTTCCCGCCAAAAGAAGAGCTTCTGTATGGTGAGCCAAAAGATGCTCAATCAATTCTGGAAGCGCATCGTAATTGATAGAGCCATCTTCGTGGAAAGGTGTAATAAGGGCTGTAATCAGTTTGACATCTCTTAATTGATCAATTGACATAATATTCTCCTTCAACCGTTTTCTAATCCTTTCTATTTTACCATAATTTTGACCAGACAGACAGATAAGTTGACAATTTTCTGAAAACGTGAGGACTGATTGTTTCAAATTGATGGCTAATAAACAAAAAAACAGAGAGAAGTCTCTCTGCTTTATAGGATCCAGCTTGATTATAGTATTTGAATACAACACTAAATCCTTACTGTTTTCTGAATCATAACGCAGTGCTTGATTGGAACTACTCATATCTGCAACATTCGTACTTCCTAATCCACTGTGCTGGGGTGAAACTACGAAATCAAACTCTTCGAGTTACTGATTTCTGCTTTGCTTCCTATTTCAATTCAAATTTCAATTCTGAAGTTGGGCGAACCAATCCACGTTCGTGGAGTGTTTCTGCGATTTGGACTGAGTTCCAAGCGGCACCTTTAAGAAGGTTATCTGAAACAACCCACATGTGGATACCTTTTTCAGCATCCAAGTCTTTACGGATACGTCCGACGAATGTATCACGTGAACCTACAGCATTAACAGCTTGTGGGTAGACTTGGTTAGCAACGTCGTCTTCAAGGACTGCACCTGGGAATGCTGCAATAGCAGCTTTCACTTCGTCAATTGGTGCCACTTCTTTTGTTTCAATGTAGACTGACTCTGAGTGAGCTGACAAAACTGGAATACGCACACATGTTGCTGATACAGCAATGCTGTCGTCTTCCATGATTTTCTTAGTTTCGTTTGTCATCTTCATTTCTTCGTAAGTATAGTCATTTTCAGTGAAGACGTCGATTTGAGCTAAGGCGTTGAATGCGATTGGGAAGTGTTTCTTATCACCACCACATGGCAAGATTTCAGCTTTAACATCACGTGGATTAACGCCGTCATTCAAAACTTCTTTCAACTCACGTTGTGTTTCAAGAATTGCTCCCATACCAGCACCTGATACAGCTTGGTAAGTTGACACGATAATACGATCCAAGCCCCATTTTTGACGAACGGGCTCAAGGGCAACCATCATTTGGATAGTTGAACAGTTAGGACAAGCGATAATACCATTGTGAGCATCAAGCGCATGTGCATTGACCTCAGGTACAACCAATGGCACATCTGGATTTTGACGGAAGTAAGATGTGTTATCAACGACTACTGCACCGGCTTTAACAGCGTATGGTGCATATTTAGCAGAGGTAGATCCACCAGCTGAGAAAAGTGCAATGTCTACACCTTCAAAAGCGTCCTCTGTAGTTTCTTCTATGGTCACATCTTGACCTTTAAATTGCAAGACTTTCCCTGCAGAACGTGCAGACGCAAGGTAGCGAATCTTATCGATTGGAAGTGTTGATTCTTCCAACATTTTGATCATTTGAGCACCGACGGCACCTGTAGCACCGACAACAGCAACTGTGTATCCCATAGTAAAACCTCTTTCGGAATTTTCTATCAATTTAGTTTAGTGAATCTATTATACTACGTTTAAGCCCAGTTGAAAAGGGTTAAAAGGCCAAGAATAAAGAAAAGCCCCTACCAAATGGTAAGGGATAGGAGGCATCTTTCGATGAGAGTAGCAGGTTCACACAACTACTCAAGGTCCGCTCCTGCGTTACAATCTAATGTAGACCTCCTCAGCGCAAAAGGCTCCAAAGAGCCAATCGACTCATCGCATGTTTCTATTCTAGCATATTGAACGACAGAGTCAAGCTCTTGATTTCTATAAATACTTACTTGCCTCACGAATGCTAAGAGATGCCATTTGACTAGCATGTTGATCAATAAAAGCCCGAACCCAATCAGGATTTACCTTTGAGTAATTGCGCAAACTCCAACCGATAGCCTTATTAATGAAAAACTCTGTCTGCCCAAAGTTGTTACAGATAACCTCTGCTAGGAGAGCAGTATCTGTCAAATCTTTACGCATAAGCTGGTGGTCAATGGCAATACGTCTCAACCAAAAATCCTCATCAAGACTCCATTGGCGCATGATATTCTTGGTTTCTGGATAGTGAAAAGTAACCTCTCCGATGATAAGGTCCAATTGATCTATACTGTCCCACCATGATTTGGTTTGAGCCAATTCCTTTAGCTTTGGAAAATCTTCAGGTCTAAGCTCCTTCTTCTTTTTATCCAGATAATCCATAGCAATATATTGAAACTCACGGTAAGGTTGCTGCCAACACTCTTCCACAAAAGTCCAATCAATTGGATCCTTTATGAAAGGCTTAAAAAACTCTCTTTCAATCTTTTTGAGAATTGGTTTTTGAACGCCAAGAAAGCTGAATTTATTTTTCATATAAGCTTCCATTGCTGGGACTTTCGTTGAATCAGCTTGGTCTTCTAACAATTTCAAAAGAATGTTTGTATCCATATGATTTCTTCTTTTTTACATCAATGGTCCAATCAGAGAAAAGAGATAGCCACCTAGACGATGAGCCATAGGCATTTTCGACAAACTTTCCAGAGTAACTTCCTCTGAGAGAGCCTGGGTTTTCTCAAAATCTTGTTCAATCTTAATCACTTCCAGATTTTTATAAAGATAAATACCATCTTCAAAATTTTGATAGAGGCTTCGGTAGTCTGTGTTAATAGTGCCTACCACAGCTTGTTTGGCATCAGAAACATAAACTTTTGCATGGACAAAGCCTGGGGTATAACGGAAAATACGGACGCCAGCCTCCAAGAGGGCTTTAAAATAGGTAGTCGCAATATCAAAGGCATACTGTTTATCCGGAATTCCTGGCATAATGATACGAACATCAACACCTCGTCTGGCCGCAAAGGTCATGGCTCGAACCAATTCGTCATCCAAAATCAGATAAGGCGTCATGATATAGACATAATTAGTTGATGTATTTAGAAGATGTAAATAAACATTTTCGGCAACCTTGTGGTAGGTCAGCGGTGAATTGCCATAAGGGAGTACAAAGCCTTGACTCTTTCTTTGTTGAGGTTTTTCTTGTAGATAGTACTCCACATCCGTTTTATCCTCTATTCCAGTCACTGTCCACATGGTCAAAAAGAGAGCTTTTAGCGTTTGAACTGCTGAACCATCTAAACGAAGGGCTGTGTCCTTCCAATGACCAAAGCGTTCTCGTTTATTAACATACTCGTCAGCGATATTAACGCCACCAGTATAAGCAACTTGACCATCAATCACTGTAATCTTTCGATGGTCTCGGTAATTGTAATAGGTTGATAGAACGGGTTTGACTGGTGAGAAGGCCTGGGCTTTAATGCCAACCTTGTGTAGTCGCTCAATATAATCGTAGGACAAGGTAGTCATCTCATTCATCCCATCAAACATGACACGAACGTCCAGACCTGCCTTGGCCTTCTCCTCTAAAATTGTTAAAATCTCGCCCCACATGATTCCTTCGTCAATGATGAAATATTCCATGAAGATATAACTCTCCGCCTTTTTCAAATCCTCCAACAAGGCTGGAAGCATGTCATCTCCAAGTGGAAAATAGGTAACCTCTGTGTTTCTGTAGATAGGAAACTGTGCTGGACTATGCTCCAAAAAATAAGCTAATTTCTGTAATTGGCGATCACTTTGGGATAAATAATCAGCAACTTCTGGATTGGTGCTTAAATGGTCGGATGCCTGCACTGTAGCATCCTCAAGCCGTTTCTTCAAGCGTCTGACACCCAAATCAGCCAGTGAAAAGTAAAGCAGAGCCGTCCCAAAAATTGGAAAGAGGGCAATGATAATCATCCAGGACAGTTTGGAACGAGAATCCATGGAACGATTGAGCAAGTAAAAGAAGGTAAAGACACTCAACAAGTGTTCCCATAAGATAATGGATGGGAAATGCTCTTGTAGGCTGAGATATGAAAAGACAAGAAAGGCCAATTCCAGTAAGAAGAACAGGAGGATGGGAACCTTTCGGTTAAGTAGAATTTTGCCCCATCTGGAGGGCTTTTGGGGTAACAGTCTAGCACTTTGTTCTTGAGTCATATAGGCTCCTTTCGTGTAGGGGAGACCATTACAACTTTCCGGTCTCCTTCAGTAATTTTATTAGTATCGTTTTAGCCTATGAAAAAGGCAGGAATAATTAGCTATTGCAATTTAGAATTGGCGTGGTTTCTACTGTATTTTCCTGACAGGGCCATCTATGGTCTTTTGCATCCAGACGATATCATGCCATTTGTTAAACTTATAGCCAATCTTTGGGAAATGAGCCACTTGAACATAGCCCCGCTTTTCATGCATGGAAATGCTCGCTTCGTTCGGAACAGCGATACAAGCCAGAAAGCGTAAGTAGCCTCGTGCTTGCAACTCCTCTTCTAAGGCCGTATAAAGGGCCGATCCAATCCCTTGTCCACGCGCCTCTTTGGCTACATAAATAGACAATTCAGTGGTCCAATCATAGGCTGTACGAGCATAATAGGTTGAGGCATAAGCATAGCCTAGCACTTGGCCATTCTCTTCCGCTACTAAATAGGGGTATTTTTCAAGCGTCTTGCAAATGCGTTTTTCAAACTCTTGAACACTGGGAACCTCATATTCAAAGGTAAAAGCTGTCTTCTCGACATAGGGTGTATAGATGGCCTGGATAGCTTGTGCATCTGACAAGCTGGCTGGACGAATGGTTAACATCATTTTCTCCTTCGACTTCATTATCTTTATTTTAAACTATAAAAAAAGAGGGCTCAACCCTCTTATAACAAGTCTTGTCACTACATCAATGGCGCAACTAATCTGGTCAATAAGCCCAAGCACTTCTGGTGAAATGGTCGATTTTTAACATCAGTCATGCTGACTCGATGACACTTGGCCATTGTCGCTTGGAAATCTTCCTCAATACCAACCACTGATGACGTCCTGTAAAGATAGGTCGCACACTCAAAGTGGTGATAAAGACTGCGGTAATCCAAATTAATCGTTCCGACAACAGCCCTACTATTGTCACTCACAAATACCTTTGCATGAACAAATCCAGGAGTGTACTCATAGATTTTTACGCCGGATGCCAAAAGTGTTGGGTAGTAAGTCTTAGCGAGGTAGTAAGCTGACTTTTTATCAGGAATACCAGGCATGATGATACTGACGTCTACCCCACGCTCGGCCGCAAATTTCAAAGCATGTAGTAACTCACCATCTAAAATAAGATAAGGCGTCATGATGTGAACAAAATCACGCGCATGGTTAAGGATGTCAATATAGACATTCTCACCAACTTTATCCTTGTCCAATGGAATATCTCCATAAGGAACAACAAAGCCAGGGGTATCAAAGACCTTATGTTCAACCATATACGGCGTAACATCTAAGGTTTCGTTAGAATAGGTCCACATCTGAAGAAAGAGAACTAAAAAAGTATCAACCGCTGGGCCCTCCAGCATCAAGGCAGTATCTTTCCAATGACCGAAACGCTCAATCTTGTTGATATACTCGTCAGCTAAATTAACCCCGCCTGTGAAAGCAACCTTACCATCAATCAGCAAGATTTTTCTATGGTCACGGTAATTGTAATAGGTTGACAGGAAAGGGGTTACCGAGGCAAAAACTCGAGATTGAATGCCAATTTTTTCCAATCGTTTCTTATAGTCAAAACTCAAAGTTGAAAATTCATTCATACCGTCATACAGGACTCGAACTTCCACCCCTTCTTGAACCTTTTGTTTCAAGATTGCTAGGATTTCACCCCACATTTCACCTTCACCAATGATGAAATATTCCAAGAAAATGTACTTCTCTGCTTTAAGGAGCTGTTTCTTCATTTCCTCAAACTTGGCTTCACCACTTGGGAAATAGGTCGTCTTCGTGTGACGATAAACTGGAAAGGAAGCGTTCACATTTTCAAGATATTGGACCAAGTTATAGTTGCTGGTGTGACGCTGTTTAAGCTCTTCGAGGGCCTGATTATCTTGTTTCAGAATACCAGAACTGCGGTCAATATTGCTCTGAATAGCACGCTTCATCCCTGTGTAACCTATATCAAGTTTCGTATAAGCCAAGAGCAAGGTTCCGATAATTGGAAAAGGCAAGACTATCAGGAGCCAAGTATTGACGGCTGTTGATTCCATATCACTTTGAAAGAGATAAATAATGGCCAGAATACGAAGGACTACTTCTGTAACTTGCAGGTGTATCCTATATTGATGCAACCAGAGGTAAGACATGGCCACAACAACAAGCTGCAGTAAGATGATCAAGAAGATAATCGTAGCACGACTAAAGATTCCACGAAGAAAGCCGCGACGACTCTTATCATAAAGACGTTCAATTTTAGCTTCGTTTTTGATAGCATGACTCCTTTCCCTTTTTAATTAATCTTATTATAACCAAATTTGTAAAATTAAGCAAGACAGAAAAAGCCATCTAGGCTAGTCTCAGATAAACACCACATTTATCTGAAAGGAACTAACATATAGGACGAAATGGATTACCGAAACAAATGGATTTTACGAATGTTTCTCAAAATTATGAGGCTGGGACAAAAGTCCTAGCCTCTCAATTTGTCTTTGGATTGTCGAGAAAGACGCAGTGGTTGAGTGGGCTCTACTACGCTGATTTCATCAGCTTTTACAGCCCTACTCAACTGTGCGGAGGTGGGACGACGAAATCGAATTCTAACGAATTACCGATTTCTGTCCCACTCTCAAGAAATAGAATTCCTAGGAAATCATTGAATTATCAATCACCCTACCAAGTTTTTCTGAGTTACTTGAAAAGTCTAACTTAATTTGACAATTTAGGTTCTTAAACGTCTCTAGTTAATCAACTAAAAATTATAACTAGCTGGGTGTTATCTAATCTCCCCTCATTTTTAAGTTATTATCATTTTTGATATAATGGTAGAGAATGAAAGGAGATTTTATGTCAACTAAAAATTTAACGCCGGTCTTAAAAACCTCTTTTGTGCTACTGGCTATCCTGGTCCTTCTTGGTATTGTTATGCCTGACGGCTACCAAGTTTGGTCAGAACAACTAAGGGAAGTTATTTCAGATAAACTTGGCTGGTTTTACTTATTACTGGTCACGTCAATCGTTCTACTTTGTGGCTTTTTCCTGGTTAGTCCCGTTGGGCAAATCAAACTGGGGGAACCCAATTCGGTGCCTGAACACTCTACTATCTCTTGGATTGCCATGATATTTTCTGCTGGAATGGGAATCGGCCTTGTCTTCTACGGTGCCGCAGAGCCCTTATCCCATTATGCCATTTCAACGGTACGAGCTACCCCAGGGTCGCAGGAAGCCTTAGCCGATGCTTTCCGTTACACTTTCTTTCACTGGGGCATCCATGCCTGGGCAATATATGCTTTAATCGCCCTGGCCCTTGCCTACTTTGGTTTCCGAAAAAAAGAGAAATATCTTTTATCGGTTACCTTAAAGCCCTTGTTTGGTAAAAAAACAAACGGTAGCCTTGGTAAGATCGTAGATACGATTACAGTGGTCGCTACTGTTATCGGGGTGGCAACCACTCTTGGTTTTGGGGCAGCCCAAATCAATGGGGGACTCAACTACCTCTTTGGTATTCCAAACAATGCCCTTGTGCAAGTTATTATCATAATTATCACAACCATCCTCTTTACCATTTCAGCCCTTTCTGGTCTTGGAAAAGGGGTAAAAATCTTATCAAACACCAATCTTATTTTAGCGGTTGGACTACTCGCCATCACCATAATCATCGGTCCCACAGTCCAGATTTTTAATACCTTGACCGATAGTATCGGACTGTATATTTCCAATTTCTTCCGTATGAGTTTCAGTGCTGGTTCCTTTGGTCAATACAATCGTGACTGGATCAATACTTGGACGATTTTCTATTGGGCTTGGTGGATTTCTTGGTCACCATTCGTGGGAGTTTTTATTGCCAGAATTTCTAAAGGACGTAGTATCAGACAATTTCTATCCATCGTCTTATTAGCACCGACTGTATTAAGCTTTTTATGGTTTTCTACCTTTGGAACACTTTCAACGCATGTTCAATCACTTGGAAATGTAGATTTAACACAGTTTCCAAGTGAGCAGACCTTGTTTGCAACCTTCAGTCAACTGCCATTTGGTTTTATTGCCTCCGTTGTTGCCATCATCTTGATCATTACCTTCTTTATCACGTCAGCAGACTCTGCGACCTATGTGCTAGCTATGCTCTCTGATGATGGGAATCTCAAACCAAAGAATAACCTTAAAATCTTCTGGGGCGTACTCCTTGCGACTATTGCCATCGTCTTACTTCTTTCAGGGGGCTTAGTAGCCTTGCAAAATACGCTGATTATCGTAGCCTTTCCATTTTCACTCATCATGGTACTGATCATGGTTTCCCTAGTCATTGAATTGCTACACGAAAAAGACAAGATGGGACTGTCAATCACACCGACACGATACCCTAAAAAAGATCAACCCTTCAAATCTTATGAAGAATAAATAACCCAATTTGTAAAATTAAGCTAGACAGAAAAAGCCTATGTTAGGCTCAGATAAACACCACATTTGTCTGAAAGGAACTAACATAAATGACCTATACTCATCTTACCACAAACGAGCTTGTAACGATAGAGGCTTACTATCAAGAAAACATAATAAAAATTAATATAAAAAGTGTCTAAAATACATATTTAGAAACTTTTTGTATGCTATAATTTTCATTAACACTATAACAAAGGAGAACCAAATGAAACGTTTAAATACTCTATTTCATATTATAAAAGTTACAGGATTTAATCAATTTTTGATAAGTTTTGTAAGTTTTATTTTTATTTCAGGAGGAATACTTTTATTAGTTGAACCTCAAATAAGTAATTACTGGGATGGACTATGGTATGCTTTTGTCACATCAACAACAGTAGGTTACGGAGATATACTAGCTACTACTCTAATCGGACGTATTACTAGCGTCTTTTTAACTGTATATGGACTTATTTTTTTTGGATGCTTATCAGCCGTAATTGTCAATTACTACAGCAAATTAAATACACCTAATAATAAAACTGACTAACATATTTCTTAGTTACTGTAAAAAATAATTCTTTCTCTGCCAATTCCAAACGGCTACAATTTCCTGACCTCGCGATACTTCTTGACTATCCTCTCCAGTCTGAACAAGATTACCATCTTCGACATCATCTAAGTCTAATTCTTTCTTGATAGTCTTGAAGAGTTTGCCAAATCCAATCTGTCGTTTCCGATAAAGTCCCTCAAACAAATCACCCGTTATCCGTTCTTTCGTCTCTTCAGACAAGACAATCACTTGTTTGTCATTCTCTTTCTCGACATCAAATGGATTTTACTAATATTTCTCAAAATTATGAGGCTGGGACAAAAGTCCTAGCCTCTTTATTGTTTTTGGATTGTCGAGCAAGACGCAGTGGTTGAGTGGGCTCTACTACGCTGATTTCATCAGCTTTTACAGCCCTACTCAACTGTGCGGAGGTGGGACGACGAAATCGAATTCTAACGAATTACCGATTTCTGTCCCACTCTCAAGAAATAGAATTCCTAGGAAATCATTGAATTATCAATCACCCTACCAAGTTTTTCTGAGTTACTTGAAAAGTCTAACTTAATTGTTATCATTTAATTTATCTAACAGAGCCTCTGCTACTTTTTCAGGGATTCCAAGAGCTTGAATGTCTTCGGCACTGGCTTTTTGGATAGCTGTCATAGACTTGAAGTGTTTGAGAAGTTTTTGTTTGCGCTTAGGTCCTAACCCCTCCACGCCATCAAGTTTAGAACTGAAACTATTCTTACTACGGACTTGACGATGGAAGGTGATGGCAAAGCGGTGTACTTCATCCTGAATACGGTGAAGGAGGAAAAATTCCTCGGATTGACGTGGCAAATCAATGACTCGCAAAGGATCTCCAAAAAGCAATTCATTGGTTTGGTGCTTGTCATTTTTCTGAAGACCTGCAACTGGGATAGATAGATTGAGTTCCTTGCGAAGCACATCCTTGGCTACATTGACCTGACCTTGACCACCATCCATGATAATGAGGTCTGGTGGCGTTAGACCATCACGTTTGACACGACTATAGCGACGACGAATGACCTCACGCATACTGGCATAATCGTCAGGACCTTCAACAGTCTTAATCTTGTATTTGCGGTACTCTTTTTTATTAGGTTTACCATTTTCAAAGACAACCATGGCAGAGACAGGGCTAGTTCCCATGATATTAGAGTTATCGAAAGACTCGATACGGACCGGTGTCGGAATCCCCATGAGTTTGCCTAGATTTTCAATAGCTCCTTGGGTCTTAGCCAAGTCTTTTTCGAGGAGATCAAATTTTTGGGTCAAACTGACGCGGGCATTTTTCGTCGCCAAGTTTACCAACTGCCTCTTCTCTCCACGCTGAGGCTTGAAGACCTTAACCCCGTCTCCAACCAGAGCTTCGACAGACTCTTGATCAATGTCACCTGGAATAAAAATCTCCTTAGGTTTGAGATGACGACTATCCAGGTAAAATTGCCCCATATAGGTTAGAAAGTCTTCCTCAGCATCATTATAGTAAGGGAACATATTGACATCACGCTGAATGAGTTTCCCTTGGCGAACAAAGAAAACCTGAACACACATCCAACCCTTGTCCACGTAGTAACCGAAGATATCTCGGTCCTGCATGTCCTGACGGATAACCCTTTGCTTGGTCCTAAGCGTCGACACTGCCTCAATCAGATCTCGATACTCCGCTGCACGCTCAAACTCCATCTGATCAGACATGTCCGTCATCTTGGCCTTGAGCTGATTAACGATTTTATCATCATGCCCATTTAGGAAATTCTTGACATCCTCAACCAAACCTTGCCAATAGTCCTCGGTGGTGTGACAGATGGTGTGGGCATTACATTGGCCAATATGGTAATAGAAACAGACCTTGTTGGCGGGATTTTTACATTTCTTAAAGGGAAAAATACGGTCCAAAAGCTTCTTGATTTCATTGGCTGCCCCAGAGTCTGGGTAAGGGCCAAAATAGAGACCGCCATCCTTCTTAACCTGGCGAGTAATCAAGAGCCTTGGATAGATTTCCTTAGTAATCTTGATAAAAGGGTAAGACTTGTCATCCTTGAGGCGGATGTTGAATTTAGGCATATTTTCTTGGATAAGATTAATTTCCAAAAGCAAGGCCTCGATATTAGACTCGGTTACGATAAATTCAAAGTCTGCAATCTCAGATACCAAAAGCTCCGTCTTGGTATCATGACTTCCACGAAAATAGCTACGCACACGATTTTTTAGATTTTTAGCCTTACCGACATAGATAATATTGCCGAATTTGTCCTTGTGGAGATAGCACCCCGGGTTGTTTGGGAGCAATTCCAACTTATGTTTAATCAGATCATTCATGCTTTCATTGTAGCAAAAAAAGAGCTAAAAAGCTCTTCGGAATCATGGCTATCATAGCTTTACTTGGACAAAATCTTCAGGATTTCCTCATAACTTTTGACTTGATAGGTTGGAACAGCTGGAGTCTCATTGACTAGGTTACTTGGATTGAACCAAACACTATCAATACCCGCATTATTACCACCCTGGATATCAGCAGTTAGACTATCACCAATCATGAGAGCTGAGCTTGGGTGAAAATCATGAACCTGATTGGCAATTTTATCAAAAAAGTCTGTAGACGGTTTGTGGGCACCCACCTCATCAGAGATGAAAACATCGTCAAAGAAAGGTAAAATACTCGAAGCCTGCAGGCGGCCACGTTGGATAAAACTAACACCATTAGTCGCTGCATAAATATTGTAGCCACGGTCTTTGACATCCGCTAAAAAAGCATGAGCCTGAGGAAGTTCCTGCCCCTGTTGACTCAAGAAATGTTGGTAGCGCCCAGCTAAGTGACTACCATCTACTTCTTTTCCAAAGTGCTCAAAGAGACGTGAAAAGCGCGTGCGAAGCAATTCAGGTTTTGTAATCAAACCATGGTTGAGGTCCTCCCACATGGAACGGTTCATGGGAATATAGTGGTCTTTATAAGCCTTGATCTCTTGTGAAGCTACACCAGCCTCTTCAAGCAAGTAGTTTAAAGCCATATCTTCAGCACGGTCAAAATCTAGGAGGGTGTGGTCAAGATCGAAAAGTAAATGGGTGTAGGTCATGACGGATCCTTTCTGACAGTTAAAACATCAGTGTTTATTTTATCATAATCTAGCTCTATATAAACAAAGAAACACAAAAGGACGACCCATAGACCGTCCTCTCTGATTTATGAAAAATAAGTATTGCTTACTTAATAGTAACACTATTATATCTATTGAACCTTAAAGAAAGCTTAAAATAAGTTATTTTTTATGGTTTCAATAGATTTTTACTTAAACAGCGAATCTCTCTAATTCGTGGTATACTGAAAATACAAGATTAATCAAACGAGGCGTGTTATGAAAAATTTAAAATTTCAATCCGTTTTTGATATTATCGGTCCTGTCATGGTAGGACCTTCCTCTAGTCATACTGCAGGAGCTGTTCGTATCGGAAAAATTGTTTCGGCCATCTTTGGTGATATACCCACTGAAGTAGAATTTCAACTTTTTAATTCCTTTGCAAAAACCTACCGAGGTCATGGAACAGATGTGGCTCTTGTAGCTGGTATTTTAGGTATGGAAACAGATGACCCTGATATTCCGCGTGCACTTGATATTGCACACGAAAAAGGCATTAAGGTCTATTGGAAAATCAACAAAGATAGCAATGCACCGCATCCTAACACTACTCGTATTACACTAAAAAATGCTACAAAAACTATCTCTGCCACTGGTGTTTCCATCGGTGGAGGGAATATCCAAGTAACTGAGCTCAATGGTTTTGCGGTCAATCTCAAGATGAATACACCGACTCTCATCATTGTCCACCAAGATGTTCCTGGAATGATTGCCCTTGTCACAGATATTTTGTCGCGTTATGGTATCAATATCGCTCAAATGACTGTTACTCGGGAAAATGCCGGTGAAAAGGCCATTATGATTATCGAAATTGACTCTCACCAGTGTGATGAAGCCGTTACTGATATCGCAAGAATTCCAAATTTGCATAACGTGAACTTTTTCAGTTAAGAGGAGATTTCCATGTTTTACACTATTGAAGAATTGGTTCAACAAGCTGACCGAGATTACCAAGGTAATATCGCCGAGCTCATGATCGCTACAGAGACAGAGCTAACTGGACGGGAACGCCCTGAAATTCTTGCTCTCATGACTCGAAATCTAGAAGTGATGAAAGAGTCTGTTCAGGCTGGTTTGTCCCCTGAGAAATCACCAACTGGCTTAACCGGGGGAGACGCTGCTAAACTGGATGCCTATATCAAAAAAGGAAATACCTTAGCTGATTCTGCTGTTTTGGGTGCTGCTAGAAATGCCATGGCTGTTAATGAATCTAATGCCAAGATGGGATTGGTTTGTGCCACACCAACTGCTGGATCTGCTGGCTGCCTACCTGCTGTTCTTACAACTGCTATCCAAAAACTGGGCTTAACCGAATCACAACAATTGGATTTTCTCTTTACTGCTGGTGCATTTGGTCTAGTCATCGCAAATAATGCCTCGATTTCTGGCGCCGAGGGAGGCTGCCAAGCCGAAGTTGGTTCCGCCTCTGCTATGGCTGCAGCCGCTATTACAAAGGCCGGGGGGGGGGACAGTTTCACGA
>OBVK01000014.1_pt1 | contig 135843 bp, 133 predicted proteins | sample 1501201 | NCBI WGS metagenome assembly OBVK01 (sample SAMEA2580011, study PRJEB22360) | human gut metagenome | biome: human gut; feature: human-associated habitat; material: faeces | place: Denmark | collected 2008/2010 | reverse complement strand
GCGGACGGCCAGAAGAACGGAACGCCAATAGCTGGAGCTCCTTCTCCCAAACCAAGGTATGTGAGAAGACCAGCGACATCCTTTCCACTCAAATTAGTCAGCGTATTGTCCAGCGGTTGTTTACCTGCCAGCGCATTAAGCATTGTCGTGGCAAAGTTCGGGTCATTCCCCAGCGCCGCCGCCAGTTCGTTCAGTGTATCCAGTGCCGCAGGTGCAGAACCCACCATTGCCGCAATCGCCGATTTCACAAAAGCCGTGGTGGCAATCTGTGTATTGTTAACCGACTGTGCGGCAGTGGGGGCTGTTGGCGTTCCGGTGAGTTCCGGACTTGACAGCGGCGCTTTCAGTGCCAGCGCATTGTTAATGGTGGTACTGAATTTCGGATCATTGTTAATGGCTGCGGCTAATTCTTTCAGCGTGTCCAGCGTGGCTGGCGCACCATTAATCAGGGCCGTCAGTGCCGCCTGAACAAACGCGGTGGTCGCAACCTGCGTGGTGTTATTCCCTGCCGCTGGCGTTGGCGCTTTTGGTGTCCCGGTAAACGTCGGACTTTCTTTGGGTGCATACTGTGAATGCGGGTCCGGTGCGGCAAGATGTTTTGCCATCTGATCATCCACGTACACCTTCAGCTCCAGTACCTTGTCATCCACATACTTGCGGGTTGCCAGCACTACGGCAGGGTCGATTTTCAGGGTGATATTGTCCGTGCTGCTGGTAATCAGCACCATGCGCACGGTCTGGGTACGCCCGCTGCCTTCAGCCAGTTGCGGTTTATAGCTTTCCGGGCAGTTCCCCACGGCAATCAATGCCCCTGACTCATCAAACAGGCCCACTTCACGTATCCACCAACCGCCCTCGTTTTCAGGGATCACCTGTTCAGCAATAATCTGGCTGCTGTTCTGCGGGTCGATATAGAGCATATTCAGCGCAGCCCGGCGTTTCTCATTTACCAGTGCCGTCTGCTTTGCGTCCGGCGTCGGCAATGCTCCGCCGCCATCGCCCACCGCCATATGGGTAATTTTTAGCGGCACACCGAGCGCGGCGGCGCTGGCAAGTTTCGCCGCGCCAATATCCGTCAGCAGGGTATAAAATTTTGTGCTCATGGATTCACTCTCATTGTGTCAATAACATGGACCGCCCCGCCTTCATGCGCGGTGCCACCGGAAATAATCGTTTCGTTGATATACGGATAGATCGTGATTTCTTCGCCAAGATAGCTGGCGGCTCCCACCCAATGCGGGCCGCTGGTCTGCAGATTGATGGACATGCCGATCATGTGGCGGCTACATGGTTTGGCATCGCTTATCAGTCGCTCAAGTTCCAGATAGGTATCTTCAGTGATGCCCTGGTCCTGCACGCCGATATCCAGGCGAAACGTGCCCGGTGCCTCTCCGGTTTGCCACCACTCAATAATGCGGATCAGAAAGCCGAACGGCTCCACCACCCGCCGCACGGCACTGGTGGTCCCTTTATGCTGATGAATATAAAAAGCATCCTTCACCACCTGGCGCTTGACGCTTTCTGTCCAGCCCTCGTCCCAGCGATCCACAGAGAACGCCCAGGCGAGATAAGGCAGGAAACTGACCGGACAGGTTGCCGGATTCCACAAGTCACGAAGCGGCACCTGCAGATCAGAAATCCCGCTGCAGGTTTGCGCCAGTCGGCGCTCCAGTGGTGTTGAACCCGGTGGCAGCAGACTATTCATCCGTTCCTCCGTTGGTTACGCTCCACTGCGTACATGATGCCGCCTGTGTTTTGTTCAGGACCACATCCGCCAGAGGAGAAGCCAGCTCCACACGCTGCACACCCTCAACATGCAGGGCGGCAAAGATGGCGCTACGGCGAATATCCCGACCAAGACGCGTCTGACTGGCGATGTACTTCTGCAGGCTGGCTTTTGCCGCTGCCATTACCGGCTCTGCTTCCGGTCCCGGATAGAGAAAAATGGTGGCTTCCACGCGATACGGGATGATTTCTGCGCTGCGAACCGTCAGACGGTCAGCCACCGGGCGGACGTTCTCACTGTTCAGAGCTTTTTCCACCACGTCCAGCAGGTCTTTTTCTGCAGTTCCATCGCCTTCGCGGCTAAGGACAGTCAGCACCACCTCTGCAGGCGCCGGGCTGGTTGCACTGGCATCCGCCACCCGACCGTCGGCGCTTCGGGCATGAAATTCATAAGCTGCAGTTGGCCCCGCAACAGAAAGCCCTTCAAAGGCTGCAGGCACACGCAGGCGTAACGCTTCATCGCTTTCCATCACAGCCGCAACGGGTGGCACAGCGTCATTATCAGCAGGCGTCACCGTCAGGCGTTTCACGTTGTAGTTGGCAGCGAGCTGGTCAAGATCGCCGCCCATCGCGTAAGCCACCATCACAGCATGCGCGGCTTCGTTAATGCGCTGGCGCAGAAGCAACTCACGGTAAGCGTTCTCCTGAAGCAATTTGGTGACGGGTTCAGATTCCAGTTCCAGCGTGCGGATCACTGCTTCCTGCTCATCTTTCGGATGAAGCGCAACAAATTCGGCCTTGCGTTCGGCAATCAGCGTCTCAAAGTCCGGCACATCCACAATCTGCGGCGCAGGCAACTGCGAAAGGTCAATCACTGCCATTCTCTGCTCCTGTTGATACGGAAAGGGAAACAGGCACACCGTTATTACGCCGCCCGGTCAGCTCCACCACCATTGAACCGTCAAAATTGCTGTTAATGGTGATGGAATCCAGCGTCAGCCGTGGCTCCCAGCGACTCAGCGCCACATACACTGCCGACATGACCTGCAGGCGTAATGCCGGATTTTGTGGCTGGTCTATCAGTGCCGACAGCAGGGAACCATATTCCCGACGGGCAATGCGGCTACCCTGCGGCGTCAGCAAAATGTCCCGCACCGACTGGCGCAGATGGTCAATATCAGTAATGGCTTTACCGCTGGTATTGTTCATCCCGCTATAAAGCGTCATACCGGGCCTCCGGTTGTATCGCCGCCTTTCAGGACGCCAGTATGCTGATGCGCATCAACCACGATCCCGTTAGAACTCATCGCTCCGCCGCCCTGAGTAACGCCACCATTGATCACCACTTCGCTGTTAATACGCGTGCACTCAGCCTCCAGCACAAACTCACTGGTTTTCAGGGTGATGTTATCGGCAGCCTCAATGACCATGGATTTGATGCCCCTGACATACCAGCGCCCGGTGGCAGGTTCGTATTCAAACCAGCCACCGTCAGGATGTTCTGTCACGCAGGCGTCCGCCGACGTCGACGGTGGTGCGAACTGATTCGAATAGATGGCGGGCAGCGCAAAAGCTGTTTCCAGATTACCGCCCATACTCAGCAGCACCACCTGCTCACCTTCCGATGGTCGCCACCATGTCCGGGCATTCCCGGCACGCAGCGTCAGCCAGCTGATCCAGTTGGTTTCAAGGTCGCCCGTTTTCACCCGGCAAAGCCAGTTTGTCCTGTCCACTTCGGTGACTACCCCAGTGCGGATCAGGTTGGTGATAAGGCGCATGATTTCGGTTAATTGTGCGTTCATAGGGAAAGGTTGCCATCAGGGGAAGAAAGGCGGCAGTGCTGCAACTTGTATCAGTGCTGATACAAAAATCACCCCGCCAGCCATTGCAGAATCATGTCGCGGGTCATTGCCTCAACATCATCATTTACACCCAGAAGGCGACGCTCTGCGTAACGGACCTCCGGTCCTTTGCGGCTGACGCGATCACGTAAGCCGTAGTGATGAACACGGGCAATGCGCTGTACCTTGCCTTCAAACTGCACGCTGGCAGAGTCGGCGCTGGCGGAAGTTTTCAGGTATTTTGTGGTGCGCAGCTTTGCAAACATCTGACGTTTGATACGGCCTTTTTTACTGCGTGCTGTTACCCGTCGCGGTTCATAACTGCTGCCATCTGGATTGCGCTGCATTCTGATATTTTGCTGCTGTGTCCGGCGTAGTTCCTGCGCCAGCTGGCGCATCATGCGGCTTCTTGCGGCTGGCTCCAGATTCGCCAGCAAGGCACTCAGCCAGTCGTCCACTTTCTGCAGTTCAGCCACGTTTCACCGTCCACATTTCTTCAGGTTCATCAGGTTCCGCTATAGCTTCAACGCTCGACACACTGCCGTCAGTGCTGACCAGCACACGCTCCGTCAGTTGCAGGTTGAGGCTGATATCACAGACATCGTTGCGCAGAATATCCACCTCAAAGGTGAATAGCTTTTCCCGTAACGCCGGGTTATTGATGGCATCGGGCTGGTTATCACGCAGCCACAGCAAAACCGGGGCCATCAGCAGATTCTGGTCGCCGCTGAAATCCTCAATCACCACGTTCAGGGTGTAGCGGTACTCCCATGACATGGAGCTGGCCCCCGTGGCAACCAGCGAACCGTTATCCACAAACAGATGCAGTTTGTCCGGGTTATTTCGGACATAAGGCACCGCTTTATTGAGGGCGTAGCGCAGGGATTGTGGTTTGTTCACTGTTTCGCTCCTGACACGCAATAATCATGTCCACTTTGTCTGCACAGATCGCCCAGGCGGCCTCCGTTTCATCCAGCAACGCATTCAGATCACCGTTAGTGCGCGGTGCTGCCTGCTCCAGCCGACACGGCGTCACTCTCGGACAACCACTGACGGTAAGCTGCACCTCCGGTGAGTACCGGACGTTCCCGCAGCCGGATAATGTCAGCAGGCAAAGGAGTATCAGCCCAGTGGCGTAAATCCTCGTTCTCACGTTTCAGTTCCTCGATCCGGCGTTGTCGTTGTCTCAGCTGTGCGCTGGTCTGTTCTGCTTCGGCATAGAGCCGCGCCTGCTCCCGGTTATTGGTTTCATTCAGAATGGACAGGCTGATAAGCTGGCTGTTGCTCTTTGCCAGTGCCTGGCTTTTGCTCTGCAGCTCGTTTGCCTGCGTGCTGATGGTCTGGCTGGCATCAGCCAGCCGCCACGTCTGCCAGCCCAGCGCCGCCAGTAATAACGCCAGCACAACCAGCAGCAACCGGTTCATGCTGCTACCTGTTGCGCCATCTGATTACGGGTGATCCAGAAGGCAATAACGGTCAGTAGATAAAAGACCAGGGTAATAGCCCACCCCGTCCATGCGAGACTTACAACAATCAGCAATCGCATCACCCAACTGATAAATACGTTTTCTTTTCGGGTAATTGTCTTCAGCAAAGATGCCCTTAACTCCTGCCAGAGCGGGCCATTCTGAATTAACGCAGCCAGTGCTACCGGAATTACCGCCCATGTCAGCAAACAGGCTACCCAAACGCCGGACGCTGCCAGTACCGGAAAGATCCCCTGCGGATACACCATTGCTGCGATTAACAGCGCCATCCATAACATCAGAAACAGTCCGCTGATTAATTTCTTTTTCATTTCAGTTTGCTCCCTGTAAACACCAGGCCATCTCCCGCGCACGGCGGTTATCCAGCCCCTGATTAAACACACCTTTTACATAAACCCAGCGCGGCAACTGTCGGCACCCATCCGCCCAGCGCCGCTGATTGAGCAATTTCACCAGCGTGGAACTACAGGCATTGCCCGTCCCCACGTTGAAGGCAAACGACACCGTAGCGTCATACACCTTCTGTGGTGGCTGTTGCTTCACACACCTTTCCAGTGCCCGCTCCACACGCAGCACGTTGGAGATCAGCCCTTCTGCTGCCTGTCGTTCCGTGATTGTTTTGCCGGGAATGACGCCCGATGTATTACCAATGCCGTCGGTCCAGACACCCGCGCTGCACTGATACGGCTGCAGACGACAGCCTTCGTAATCGGCAATCAGTTTCAGTCCCTCCACGGAGGTGTGAAGCTGCTGAAAACCCGGCAGCGTGGCAGCAATAGCCAGCACGACCCCGACAAGGCAGCGTTTAACGACTGATGGATTCATAGTCCTCCCGCGAGATCTGCCCGTCGCGCAGAAGCTGGTAGGCTTTGTGTTTGTAGTACCAGTTGATAGCCAGCATCAGCACACCAATCATCAGGCCGCCCAGCGTTGAGGCATCCTTGATGGACAAATCGCCCAGCCAGGCCAGCACGACGGCGATGCAATACGTGATAAAGGCGCTGATTCGCTCAAGCGTCATAATTCAGTCCCATAGCTGGACGGTCTGCACGGTGGTGGTTGTCGGAATGTCCGGCAGCTCCACCTGCAGCCCGTGAGGTAAAAAGGGGCCGTATTCGGCAAGCCCCGGATTTGCCTTCAGTACCTGCTCCGTGACACCCTGCGTGCGCCCGTAATGACGCCAGCAAAGCGCGTCCACCGTGTCATACTGATGCGCACGCACTTTCATCAGATAAGCTCCACTGTGCAGTGCGGCGCATCCTGTACCCGGCTGATGGCCCAGCGGGCGTCACGCCACAAATCACCGCTTGCTTCCGCCTGTTCCTCGCCCCGCTTCACACCGGACGCCGTGGCGTCATAGTCCTGATAACGCTCATTGAGCATGGCGCGTGCCCAGCAGTAAACCGCGTTGAAATAGTGATGAATGCGCTCACTTTTGCCGTCCAGCTGTTCCGCCGGAACCTCAGCCAGCGACGCATACCCCAGCATCTGCTGACGTCTGCGAAACTCATACAGCTCTGCGTTGACCTCCGAAATTGCCGACAGCGCAACCTGCTTTAAACGCGGCTGCGTCACCGTGCCGTCAGTGCGCATGACACTGCGAAACTCCGACAAGTCCACATCAGGCCAGAACGGCGTATTTCTGATGATTTCCGCCTGTTCCGATGCCTGTTCTGGCGCAACAAACTTCATGCTGCTTTCTCCTGAAATAAAGGGCGGTGGACGGGGTTTTGATGTGGCTGTGCCTTTCGCCACCCCGTGCCGCCCGTGCGCGGGGGCACGTTCTGTCAGCGGCTGTCATTGCGCAGTCTGCGCTCCAGCTGCTGTTTGTCTTTTTTCACGCCACAGCGGGGATCGAGCTGTAACGCATGGTTGAGATGATTAAGGGCGGAAGCCGGATTGCTTTCACTCAGGACAGCGCCAATCGCTTTATGCAGACGCGCCCGTGACTGGTCCGGCATATCCAGACCGTCTGTCAGCTCCAGCGTCTGCAGCAACAGATCGGCATCAAAGCCGGTGGCGGCAAGCATTGCGCTCTGCGCTGCATCTGCCATTTCCTCTGCCAGCACGGTCTGCACGTTGCGGTTACCCAGCGGCATCACCCAGGCATGACGCCCAATCTCCAGCGCCCCGGCATAATCTCCGGCATCAATGCGCCACAGCATCACGTACATCAGCACGTCATCCTGTTGAGCGCCTCCGGCAGCCAGGACGCCCTCCGCCCAGGCGGCATATTTCGGCAGCAGCTCCACCTTGATTTCCGCTTTTTTCACCGTGGACTGAACGCCCTTGAGACGGCGGCGGTCTTCCGCCAGTTGCAGCAGCATCAGGTCATAGCCCGACGCGTGGCGAACACTGCCGCCCTCACGGGCGGCCTGTTCAGCCTGAACGCGCAGGCGATGCTGCCGTGCGGGACTCAGGCTCATGGTTTATGCTCCGGCTTCTACGGCGACGCTGAAGTCGCCAATCTGGATGTTTTCCACCAGTGCTGCGCAGCGGTAGTCCTCAACCACATAGGCTTCGTTAACGGATTCAAAGTTTTCAATCCGGTCACGTTTCGGGTTGTCGATAACTGAACGGCGGCGGGTGTCTTCCTGCCAGTAGATGGACAGGTTATCCAGACGGGTGATCAGCAGCGCATTCGGCGGGAAGAACGGCGCACGCACGGCCTGCAGGCCACCCATGCGTTTCTGGCTGATGATCATATCGGCAGCCAGTTTTTCACTGTTTTCCTGCTCTTTGTTGACCAGCGGGAAATACTTATCAGACAACAGTTCACGACCGCAAATCACCACCAGATCGTCATCGTCCTGGTAGACCACGTCGATAAGCTCATTGACCGCATCCATCACCACGGCGTCCAGGTTGGCATATTCGCCACCTTTACCGACTTTCACCGCGCCCGGTGTGGTTTCACCGCCCGTGGTGGTGCTGCCCATGACGTGATCCGGTGCATCCTCACGGATTTTCTGTAGCCAGCCTTTATTCACATCCTGCAGCAGCGGGTTTTCGCTGCGGTTGGAGGTTTTCGCACGCTTCACGCCGTTAAAGCCGATCATGATGCGGTCCAGTGCCTGACGTTTCACGATGGCGTCACGGATACGCACCTGGAAATCCTGAAACTTCGCCCACAGGTCCAGCTTCGCGTAGGTCAGCACCGTGTCAAAGTTGGTCTGCTCGCATTTATATTCCACATCGACCATCAGCGTCGGATCGACAGGCTCACGCTCTTTTGCGGTGGTATCAGTGGTTCCGGCAATGGTGCTGCCAACACCCAGCCCCAGCAACTGACCAGACTGCTCAGTCACTGGCGTGACGTTAATCAGCGTCAGGAATGCGGCGGACTGCTGGATCTGGTCTTCCAGCGTCTGCTGCACAGACGGCTCTACAGTAAACTTGCTGGACAGTTCTTCAACTGCCACACCGTTCAGACGCGCCAGCTGCTGCAGGTAAGCGTTAAAAGCAAAGCGGGTATTCTTCTTCATCAGGTTTTGTGCTCCATCAGCAATTGGTCAGAGTGTCAGCGGGGGCGTTACCGCCTGTTGCACGCTGGCGGTAGTCCTGGCGGCTGTCTTCATGGCTCAGCTTGTCCACCAGTTCGTTAAAGGCGGTCTGCTGTGCCTGCAGAGCAATCTCCAGCTCAGACAGGCGTTCTTCCTGCTCAGACAGGGATTTTTCGGTGCGTGCGCTCAGGTTCTGCTGCTCAGTGGCGACCAGCTCCACGGCCTTATGCACATCAGAGAATCGGGCGTCATCGGACTGCTCTTTTTTGGTGAACAGCGCCGTGACACGGGCAAACAGGGACGGTTTGTCATCCTGGATTTCTTCCAGTTCGATCACCGTTTCCTCTGCAGCGGTAAAGAGATTGGCAGGATTCTGCTTGCGGTTTGCCAGCGGGTTATGGGCCGCACTGGCGCTGAATGTCAGCATTTCAGTGCCCAGACTGGCAGGGTCATCAGTGGCAGCCAGGCCGACCAGGTAGGCTTTGCCCGTATCAGCAAACTTCGGGCTGACTTCCATAGAGGTGAATAATTTCTGGCCTTTTTTCACCAGCTCCACCAGGGATTCCGTTGGCTCAACGTCGGCATACAGCGCCATCTTGCCCGCCAGCGGACCTTCCGTGATTTCTTCAGCAAACAGCGCCGTCACCTTGCCGTAGCGGTTAAAGGTGCTGTCCGGCAGATAAGACTTGATGTGCTCAAGGTTAATCAGAGCGGTATACACCGCCGGGTTGTAGCTGGCTGCCATCTGTTCCAGCCATTCACGCTGGATTTCGCGTCCGTCGGTGGTGGCACCTTCCACCCCGATGCGAAAACGCTTTGCTTTCACTGTCATGAGCCGTGCTCCGTTAGAAAAAACTTACTGGAGCCTTATGGTTGCGGTGATGGGGGCAGTGAAACAATGCGCGGTATTTGTACCGACAACCACACAAACCGCAGGCGGGGAAAGCCTTCATTCAAGGCTGTAGGTTTGTGCCATGAACACCACACTGACACCCGCAGATCTCGATCCCCGTCGGCAGGCCATGCTGCTGTACTTTCAGGGATACCGTGTAGCCCGCATTGCTGAAATGCTGGGCGAGAAAGTTGCAACCGTTCACAGCTGGAAAAAACGCGACAAGTGGGGTGACTATGGGCCGCTGGATCAGATGCAGCTCACCACCGCCGCACGCTACTGCCAGCTCATTATGAAGGAGCACAAAGAAGGGAAAGATTTCAAAGAGATTGACCTGCTGGCGCGCCAGTCGGAGCGCCATGCGCGGATCGGCAAGTTTAACAATGGCGGCAACGAAGCCGACTTAAACCCTAACGTCGCCAACCGCAACAAAGGCCCGCGCCGTCAGCCGGAAAAGAACGTTTTCACCGATGAACAGATTGAGAAGCTGGAAGAAATCTTCCATTCCTCCATGTTCAACTACCAGCGCCACTGGTGGGAAGCCGGAAAAACCAACCGCATCCGCAACCTGCTGAAGTCACGCCAGATCGGCGCGACCTTCTATTTTGCCCGTGAAGCCCTGATTGACGCCCTGCTAACCGGGCGTAACCAGATTTTCCTTTCCGCCAGCAAGGCTCAGGCCCACGTCTTCAAGCAGTACATCATCGACTTCGCCAAAGAAGTGGAGGTGGAGCTGAAAGGCGATCCGATGGTGCTTCCTAACGGGGCCACGCTGTACTTCCTCGGCACCAATGCCCGCACGGCCCAGAGTTACCACGGCAACCTGTATCTGGATGAATATTTCTGGATACCGAAATTCCAGGAGCTGCGCAAAGTGGCTTCCGGTATGGCTATTCACAAAAAATGGCGACAAACCTATTTTTCCACGCCATCCAGCCTGACACACAGTGCTTATCCGTTCTGGTCCGGTGCGCTGTTCAACCGAGGGCGCAACAAAGCCGATAAGGTGGACATCGACCTGTCCCACAGCAATCTGGCCCCCGGCCTGCTGTGCGCAGACGGGCAGTACCGCCAGATAGTCACTGTGGAAGATGCGGTGCGCGGCGGCTGTAACCTGTTCGACCTCGACCAGTTGCGCATGGAGTACAGCCCGGACGAATACCAGAACCTGCTGATGTGTGAGTTCGTGGACGATCTCGCGTCCGTGTTCCCGCTCAGCGAGCTGCAGGCGTGCATGGTGGACAGCTGGGAAGTCTGGACCGACTTTCATGCACTGGCGCTGCGCCCGTTTGGCTGGCGCGAAGTGTGGATCGGTTATGACCCGGCAAAAGGTACGCAAAACGGCGACAGCGCCGGATGCGTGGTGGTGGCTCCGCCAGCCGTGCCGGGCGGCAAGTTCCGCATTCTTGAGCGTCACCAGTGGCGCGGAATGGACTTTCGCGCCCAGGCTGACGCCATCAAAAAACTGACCGAACAGTATAACGTGACCTATATCGGCATCGACTCGACCGGCGTCGGTCACGGGGTTTACGAGAACGTGAAAGCGTTTTTTCCTGCCGTCCGGGAGTTTGTCTACAACCCCAACGTTAAAAACGCCCTGGTACTCAAGGCCTACGACATTATCAGCCACCGCCGCCTGGAGTTTGACGCCGGGCACACCGACATTGCGCAGTCATTTATGGCAATCCGTCGCGCTACCACTGCCAGTGGCAACCGCCCGACCTATGAAGCCAGCCGCAGCGAAGAAGCCAGCCATGCCGATCTGGCCTGGGCAACAATGCACGCACTGTTTAACGAACCGCTGCAGGGCGAGTCCGCCAATACCAGCAATATTGTGGAGATTTTTTGATGGGAAAGAGTAAGAAGAACCGCGCTGCGTCGACGAAACAGATCCAGCATAAAAGCCAGACTTCAGCCGAAGCATTCAGCTTCGGTGATCCCGTTCCTGTTCTGGACCGCCGCGAACTGCTGGACTATGTGGAATGCGTACAGATGGATCGCTGGTATGAGCCACCAGTGAGTTTCGACGGACTGGCGCGAACCTTCCGCGCCGCCATACATCATAGCTCACCGATTGCAGTGAAGTGCAACATTCTGACCAGCACCTACATCCCTCACCCGCTGCTCAGCCAGCAGGCTTTTTCGCGTTTTGTACAGGACTTTCTGGTTTTTGGTAACGCCTACCTGGAGAAACGCACGAACCGCTTCGGTGAAGTTATAGCCCTTGAGCCTGCTCTGGCAAAATACACCCGACGCGGGTTAGACCTGGATACCTACTGGTTTGTGCAATACGGTATGACAACCCAGCCGTATCAGTTCACGAAAGGCAGCATTTTTCATCTGATGGAGCCGGACATCAACCAGGAGATCTACGGCCTGCCCGGTTATCTTTCTGCCATTCCGTCAGCCCTGCTCAACGAGTCCGCCACGCTGTTCCGCCGGAAGTATTACATTAACGGCAGCCATGCGGGCTTCATCATGTACATGACCGACGCCGCGCAGAACCAGGAGGATGTGAACAACCTCCGCAACGCAATGAAAAGTGCCAAAGGTCCTGGTAACTTCCGTAACCTGTTTATGTACTCGCCTAACGGCAAAAAGGATGGGCTTCAGATTATCCCGTTGTCAGAAGTGGCGGCGAAGGATGAGTTCCTGAATATCAAGAACGTGAGCCGGGACGACATGATGGCGGCGCATCGTGTGCCGCCGCAAATGATGGGTATCATTCCCAACAATACCGGCGGTTTTGGGGATGTGGAAAAGGCCAGTCGCGTCTTCACAAGAAACGAAATAGTACCGTTACAAAAGCGATTGCTGGAGCTAAATGAATGGCTTGGTGAAGAGGTAGTCCGATTCAATCCATATGAGCTTAATACTGACTAGCAAGCATAAAAAAGCCCGGTATTACCGGGCTTCATGCAAAACGCATTTCATGGAATTAAGCAGCTTTCTGCTTTTCTTTGAGCTTACCATGCAGCTCATTTCCTTCAAATTTGCAGTCCTGCATCATATGTGGGGCCGCTTGAAGTAGTTCTTCCATCGCGACGCCCATACGGCTGAAAACATCAGATACTGAGTAATGCTTCTGAGCTTTCTTGTCACTATGCGTCATAGTCATGATTTCCTCTTAGAGGTCAAGCCTCATCATCCGGTAGTGGATGTTTGGCGCAGCATTGTAGCACTGCGCAAAAATTTATCTACTGTTTCTTAGAAGTAATGTAGCGTCTTACTACATCAGTTATTGTAGCAAAAGGTGCCGAAAGCAAGCTTATATCACCTTTAAAACCAAATTTTTTATAGTGGTCAGCAACTTTTTGATTCAGGGCTTCAGGGATCCGAATCTCTTGACACCCAACCGCGCTACCAAAAAGATATACCGCCCACAATGTAACCATGAACATGTTGCCGTAAAGAGGGTGCTCTACGTCATCATCTTTCACAAAAGATTCCACAAAATGGATCTCTATGACTCCAGCGTCCTCGTCAAAGGTGCACATAGCTGCGCCAGAAGGGATATGCCTAAGTGGCCCCGCAAGGAGCTTCAAACAAAATTCAAACTTATCACTTCGATTGCCAAACCGAGAAAAACCATAATCCCATTCTAGCTGAGCGTATCCTGTGGTCAGGATCACATAGTCTTCATCACTGATTGGACCAACAGCCAACGGCATCTTCAAAGTATCGAGGAGAAACTGAAGGTTACTTATACTTTGACTGGCAATCTGCTCTAAGTTCAATTCTCTGTCCTTCATGCTTACGACATTAAAGGCGACTACTTTAATGTCATTTTCGGACAAAGACTATAAATCTTTAATGAAACAATAGCAGAACCTTTTAAAGGTTTGCTACCTATCACTGCAACTTGTGACAGAACACTAAATCTACAGCCAACTCCGGAACACATTCAACATTTATTTAAATCCCTTCAAACAAGATTGCACAAAAACGCGCCCTCCCTTTCAGAAGAAAACCATCAGCGGGCCTGAGGCTAAGTGAATTTTACTATTTCAACCCGCGGCGTGCGCTCGTATCCCCGCCACGCCTGCCCGCTTTATGTAGTGGTTTTCATGCACCTGCATGACATGAGCAAAAGCCCGCCAGTTCTGGCGGGCCTTAACAAAAACGAGCCTCAAACGTTCATGCAAACTCATGCAGCATATACATACACTACATCAACAGCATCCATTGCTATCATTTCCAGTTCGCTTCCTACAACATCATTGCGAATAGTTATGTTACCAAGCGGCTTTTTCATACCTTTTCGGCATGACACTTCAGACGCACCAATACTGACGTGTAATGCTTCCCCCGCAACGTCAACCCACTTAATGGTAATTTAATGTAGTTGCATGAGACGAAAAAATCTCCATAGTTGACAGACTCTATGAATGCAGCATCACTAGCAAGCATGAATAAACATGCATCATCTAACAGATACTTTTGCATAAATCAAAGGCCTATCCGAAGAGCCATTTTTACGTACGACCACTCCACTGATATCATGGTTTTTACTAAGATCTCGTAATGCGGCGCACAATGCCTTGTTGACATACCCTAGATGATTGTCGTTTTTCGTTACTAATATGGCCAGCGGATCAACAGTATTGGTATCTTCATTGCGCAATATGACTTCATCACCAATTGATATCTCGTCAAGAGCTAGACGCCCTTCCTTAATCATGTGTCTCGTTCCGGCGACCTCCATGACATAATCAAAAGGTGGCCGAATAGAAGACAAGTCTGGGACAAAATAAAAACCATCACTAGCCACTTTTCCGCCAGTACAAGCGAGCAAAACGAAGTCATTCTCTCTAAAATCAGCAGGAAGACGAAACGTCAGCAAGTAATCGGCAAAATCTTCTCTTTTCCTGGAGGGTAACCTTCTTGAAAAGGTTTGCATAACGTCTTTGCGATGAGTCGTAACTTTTATGTCAAAAGCAGGAAAACCGTGAAAGCCTTTATCCCCAGCTTTAGCAAAATCTTTGCTATCCGTAAGATAATTAAACTCGTAGCCTTCAGACTCATCTTGAAGAAGTTCACCAACGACATAGCGAGAGCCGCCGTCGGTCGGTTGCCATGTCAGTAAGAGCCTACTTGGCATGGGAATTTTTTCTATTAAGATAGTCATGAAGTAACACCTTTAATCAGTTCAATACGCATGTTTGTTACACGAACAATCCATGCAGCACGTTCTCTAGTCAGCGGAACAGGGCAGTTTATTTCCGTCAACTCCGCAAAAGTTGAGTCCCAAAAGTCATGGTTCAAACGAGCCAGTCTTTCAGCTACCCGCTGTTTTAATTCTTCTTTTTTATCACAAAGTTCTTTGATTAACTCTAAATGACCTAATCTCTGATACTCATCTTTGCCCAGAGTTTTACGCAAATGATGCTTTCCCCGGCTAACATGCTCCCTGAGTCTATGATCGGTCCAATCAGCAACATGTTCCGGAAAGCGTTCGTAGCATAAGCTCGTACCATTATCGAAAAATGGTGCAAGCTGACACTCGCTGGTTAAAGGGGAGAAGATAAACCCCCAGTTTTCTTGATGTCTATCTGTATTACCTATTACTGCGTCAAAGAGAGCCATATTCTCCAACCACTCAACATAGTCAACTTTAAGAGCTTTCGCGATAATCCTCAGCCCTTCAATGGAATGCTTAGCTCCTTTCTCACGATCAAAATTTGGATCTCTTCGAACAAAGTAATCACCAGCGGGAGCAAATTTCTCATAATCTTTATGATGAAACCACTCAATGAGGGCCCCGCAAAACGTATGCCCCAAATCATTAGTCTTTAACGAAGGAACTGCTTTGGGGACATTAAAACCAAGCTGCAATCCAATCCTGTAGGCAACGATCTCACACCAAAATTGATCTGGGTATTTTTTAATACTTCTCTTAAAAAGATACGGCCACGATGCTTTGATACCATGGGGGGCAACATCAGGGGAAATAACCAATGCCTTAGAGCGAGCACCAACAGGATACTGTGCGAAAACATCTAGCTCAGTCCAATAGGTTACATCTAAGCAATCCATAGCTAAGTCCTATATTTATTTTTTATTTAAATTCATATAGATGTGAGAAACCTGTGCGATCTGAAATAAAACATCATCGAATGCTGTGTGCCTAATGCCAGTGAAATTTTTATCAGCATGAGAAAAAATTCCTTTGCTTTCACCAAGTGCTAAGATGGTTCTAACGTCAAGAGTATCTCTGAATGACCATGGGCAATCCAGACCCGCCTGTAACAGGGCATGATGCATGATCGTGCAGTCAAACTCTTTCCCGTTTCCCCACACTTTTACTCGGCCAGTACGATTATGAAGAATAAATGCCACAAATTCATTCAGAACCTCTAAAAGGTCCTTAGTGCCATCAAAATTTTCGTTTTTAGCTTCAGTACTTTGATTCATCCACCACTTTACAGTAGAGGGGGCAATGGTTCTGCCTGCTTGTTCATGATCAAGCGAAATAACTTGATAGAAACCCGGACCAATCTCGCCAGTCTCCGGCACGAAAAAAGCCGCACCAACTGAAAGGATATAAGCTGTTTTTTCAACATCCAATGTTTCTATATCTAACATTACATGATTCATAAGAAGCAATTGAAACCATTTAGTAAAAATTGAAAGCTATCACCACATTAATGCATGGCATGTACATTTGTGGACGAAAACAAGTATTCTGATTATAACCCAAGTGAAAAGCTCAAGTGTCGTAACTTTCACTCGGTTGTTTTCAGTTTCGAAAAACTACTGGGAAGATCCATCTAGTGGTTGTATTCATGAGCGCGAATTCTCGCCATCAGCTCATCAGTCAACTCAGAAACCCACTGCAGAGCCAGCCCCTTCTCTTCATCACTACACTCACTAGCCGCTACAAGCTTAAGAAAAAAATCAATGCGCTGGAGCTTCAAAGACTCCAAAAAATAGTCCTGCATCTTTCCTCCTATGACACCACAAGCAATACTGTATGCACAACCACTGTTTATATTTACAGTATATAATAATCTTACTGATGTAAAACGTTTTTTACGTTCATCAGCCTGATATGCCTGGTATTATTAAGAGCACGAATTGTTAACCCACGTGATTAATACAGGTTCCGCCACTTATCATCTTCCTGCAAACGCTGGTTCCGATAGAAGATACGCAGGCCTGCTCCTGACGGAATACTGCCACCGCGAAGGAGTAAATCGACCTCTTTCTCGCTGCCATCAAATCCTCTTGACTTCAGTTCATAGACGAGCTGCTGACGCTGATACTCTGTAATTCGCTGTTTGTAGTCTTTACGCCGTTTCGGTTTCACCAGGCGTAATCTTGCTGCCAGTTCCTGGCGCTCTTTTTTGCTCATACTATGCAGGTAATCGTGCAACTCCTTGTCATCCATACAGGTAATGTCAGTTCTGGTATCCCCATCTGTTGATTTATCTTTCTCCTGTTGGTTCAAATTTTCAGCAAGGGGACAGTTATTGCCACGAGTCCAAGGGGCGCAAGCGCCCTGGTCGGCTGCCGCCTCCTGAACGTCAACGGCCTTACGAACCATTTTCCACTTCACTGCATGAGTACAAATCTTGCCCTCTGCAATGGGTGACCAGATGCCATAAATACGAATACCGTGATCGCCATAGGCGGTCGGCTCTTCGTTAATTTCATAAGCTGTTCTGATAAGGTGATATTTGCGGGGAACCAGTACGCCGCCCTGCTTCATAATGTAGGTGGCAAAACAACCAGCATCAGCAGCAGCCAGGATTGCATCAAGGCGCGGGTTATCCAGTACCGGCGCACCTGCTTTTTTGTCCCCCTGTTGCCTTGCCGCCTGACCAGCCAGCAATCGCAGTTCACGGTAAGCCTGACGCCCCGGAATGCCAAAGAAGCGGAATTGCTGAACACGATGCAGAGACGCCCAAGCATTAACGTATTCAGCATTATCACGCAGGGATTTCCCCGTTTCCTTGCTGATCTCGCCAGCCAGACCACGCCCGTCCATGTTCTTACTGATGTATTTCGCGATGTAGCTTGTTGGCGTACCTTTGCGCGGGTTAATCAACTCAGACTTAAAGCGCGGCCCAGTGTTATTGCCCAGCTCCTCGCGGTCTTCACGGATGGCAAACTTACGCAGTAATGCAGTGATGGCGCGGCGGTCTTTTTTGCGCATAAAACACAACAGGTGCCAGTGAACTGTACCGTCATGATGCGGCTCAGCCACCCGCACGCCATACCAGCGCAATCCGGCTTTGTGCATCGCCTTACGAAATGCAGCAAACATGCCGACCAGATAATCACTACTTTGTCTTACCGTCGCATTTGTCCAGGTTGGGTTGGGCCTGCCGTTATTTAGCGTGGAATGGAAACGTGACGGACAGGTGATGGTGTAGAAAACGGCGCAGTCACCGCGCATTTCCGCGATAAGCTCCAGGCCTTTAACACAGGCCATCATCTCATTGCGGCGATGCGCAGGGTTGCTGCTGCTGGCGTTTACCACATCCTCCATGTCCAGCGTGTCGCCGTCTTCGTTCACCAGTTCATGAGAACGAAAAAACTCCAGCGACTTACGGCGCTGCTCACGTTTATGCATCACGGCTTCATAGCTGACATAGGGAGATGCTTTTTTGCTGACCAGGCAAACAGCACGCAACTGCTCTTCCCGCCATTCGCAACGCATCTTCCATAATTTCCGGTACCACCAGTCGGCGCACAACATACGCGCCAGCGAACCCGGAATGAGTTCATAGGGCACGGGTTTACGGCGGTTTCTTTTCCGGCGGAGTTGATCAAACGCAGGCGGGATGACATCCAGACGCAGGGTTTCCGCTGCCACCTTTTCCCATGTCTTGCGGATTTCTTCTGGCTTAACGTCATCGGTGACATACAAATCGCCACAAGCTGCATCAAGGCACATGCTCATATGCGCAGCGACAAGGGTAGACAAGCGTTTCACCTGATCCTGACTCATTTCAGGCAGGATCAGCAGGCCGTCCAGCCCTTCATGGCTTGCCATAAAGCGAAAAGAAGTGGATAGCTGACTGTCGCGTACATGCTCCAGTCGTTCCAGACATGGCTTAATCGTCTCACGCAAATAGCGGGAATAAGCCTTTGGCCTGCCTAGGCTGCTGAAGTATTCAATACGTTGCAACAGCGGCTTGCTGATATGGGAAGGCTGGGCATTGACGTCCGCCAGAATGACCATATCTGGATTAAAACGCTGCTGCTCATGCGCCAGCTTTGCCCGGCTAATGAGCTTATCCTGCTCCATTTCGCGTTGGACAGGATCACGGGATTCATTAAAGAAATAACGCTCCCAGACCTGATCACTCAGTGCCTCGCGGCGCAGTTGTTCCTGCTCGTTATCGGCAGCGTACAGAGTGATCAGGTTTGAAAGCGCAGAAACCGGCGCAACTTCCGCCGGGTCCAGATAAGGGTTAATAGCCTTTTTCGGGCTGTTCCATGAGAATGCTGCGGCGGCCTCGTTAAAGCCGCTGCAGTTGTTCATATCAGCATGGCTCATGCACGCACTCCGTACACGGCAGAACTATCCACGCCACGCGAAGGCTCAAATCCCACCCAGCAGCGCGCCCAGAAACAGCGATGATTTCTGTTGCAGATTTACTCTCACCAGCTGCTACGCCGATGCTGCGTTTTGCCTTGATGTAGTGGTGAGTAAAATTGCGATACAGCGAACGGATCAGGGATGTGTCACTGTTAGAAACAATGACCGGATGTCCTTCTGATGACCGATGTTCAAGAACGGATGCCAGGTGATACTGGTCATCTTCAGTGAAGCCGTCAGTGTGATAACCGGAAAACGTGCCGTCATACGGCGGATCGCAATACACCACATCCCCCGCCTTCAACATCGCCAGCGTTTCATCAAAGCTGGCGCAGATAAACGTTGCCCGCTGGGCTTTTTCTGCAAATGCGCGAATTTCTTTTTCTGGGAAATACGGATTTTTATAATTACCGTAGGGAATGTTGAAATGCCCGCTCTTGTTATAGCGACATAAACCACGGTAACCGTGACGATTGAGATACAGGAAATATACCGCTTTCATGAAATCAGTAATTTCATTTGAGTAATTAAACTCCTGCCTTATGTTGTAATAAGCCACCTCCCTGTTTGCTTCCTTAAATAAAACTCTGGCGCGAGATATAAACGATTCACAATCAGCGGCAACCTTTTTATAGAGGTTGATTAAATCAGGATTAATATCCGCAACCAGATAGCTTGGATAATCCGTCTCCATCATCACAGCACAGGAACCCGCGAAAGGTTCAACCAGTCGCGGGCCAGCAGGAAGGTGTTTTTTCAGTTCGGACATAATTGCGGTTTTATTTCCCGCCCATTTCAGGATGGTGCTCATACAGCACCTCCTGCAATAACATATCCTAAAGCTTCTAATGGGGTTAATGAGCGAATTGATAGCATCACCCATTGTTCTGAAACTGCCATGACGTCATTAACCGGAAGCACATGAGAGATAACCGCGGCCCATTCCCTACCCGTAAATACGCCATGCTTCCATTCGCAAAGAGAAAGAACATCACCAACTTTATAGCCACGATCGTCTTTACGAAGTTCAGCCGTCTTTTGACCTGCAACCACAGCGTTGAAATACTTAGGTGCAATTTTTAATTGATGGATACGCACAGCCCCTGTCATACAGCACCTCCGTTGTAATGTTTGCCTTTCAGCTCTGCGATTTCCTGACAGGTAATGCAAAGCTGCGCTCCTGGAATGGCGCGGCGGCGTGCTGGCGGAATTGGCGCTTCACATTCAATGCAAAGCACGCGAGACACGCCCGGTGTTTTGGCACGGGCAGCACGGATATGGCGCTGGCGTTCTTCTTCAACGCGCTGCTGTACGAGATCCATTGCATCAGCCATTAGTGGATCTCCTGCGCTTCGTTCTGGATTGCTTCAGCGGTCACACGCAGCAGTTCTGCCGCTTCGACGTGGTTTAGCTGGCGGGATGTGATATGACACGCAAGACTATCAAGGCTGGCAGCCATTGCTTCAGCCCTTGCCCGGCGTTCTTCCAGACGAGCCTCTGTCAGTAAAATATTAAGCCCTGCGTCATCCGGTCCGGTTTTAGTCGTGAGGGTTTCAATATTACGCATAATCAATTCTCCTGAATTTAGATAAAGGGATGCCCGGCGGGTTTACGCCATTAATTTCATTAGCTGGTTAATTCGGCATGGTTAGCCGTCTGGGAAATAAGCTCACCACTGCACGAAAATGATTCATTGCTTTAATCAACTCCCGCTTTTCGTCAGTGGTCAGCTCATTAATGCTGATGCTATGACGTTCAGCTGGAATTTTTGCCATAAAGAATATGGCAGCCAGTGCCCGTTTATTTTGTTCGCTATTGATATCCCGTGGATCACGCATATCTTTAATAAACCGCTCAAGCTCTGACTCAATATTCAGGCCAAAAACTTTCGCCCTTAACTCCGCAATGTGATTAAGTCCATTCAGGCGTTCACCGGGGCTTAATGGAACAGTCGCCGCAGCGCCATTAATTGCCATAATTCATATCCCCAAAACGCAACTATCGTTCTTTGTTCTTACGGTAACGTTCAAGAGGAGATACATTTTTTCGTATCGTCTCTTTAACCTGCTCTCCCCGTAAAAACGTCCCATCCTTTAGCGTGAAAAAGTAACTGCCATCGCCCGACAACGACGGATAACAACAGAGCAAATCATCTTCAGGTACTGAATAACTCTCCCCTCTGTAACGAAACTGATAAACCACTTCACTTTCCGCTGCATACATTTTGACTTTCTCCGTTTCCCCGTGGTCAATTCAGACAGCAATTCATCTTGTGAACGGCACGGATGCCAGCGTTTACCATCCTCACCCATGATCCAGCCGTGACCGTAGTGCATTGCCGGGCTTTGTTTTACCAGCAGCGATGCAAATGATGGTTCTTTCGTCAGCATAAGCACCTCACAGCAAACCGAATGAAGCACCGAGGCCAGTCACGGTATCAACTGCACTCGCCATCGCAGGATTAGCCTGTAAACGGGCCTGCAATGAAACAGCCGCCAGCGCCATCAGTCGTGTTACAGAATTAATGCTGCTGATGGCATCACGACGACCGGCACTGGTTTTTACATCGCCAGATACCGCACCTGCAGCAACACGCCCGATCTCTGCGGTTGCACTCATGACGTAATGTGGCAGTTTCTCTTTTGCCACCTCATTAATCGGTACACATGGCAGACAATGAATCTGTGCCAGAAAACCATCTACCAGCGTTGAATCTTCAGTCAGATCGGTAAGCAGCCAGATTTCTGGTGCGGTTAATAAATGAGGTTGAGCTGGGTTCAGCTTGTTCCGCAGAATCTGCACATTCATGCCAGCACGTTCTGCCAGTTGCACCAGGTTGTGGCGCAATGCGAATGCACGACAGGCTTCATCAAAATGTGGATGTTTGGAAACTTGGTAATCAAACATATTCGACATCTCTGACATAACCCAAAATGGAACTAGTTAATGCTCAAATTGCATTCAGCGAGTGCATCAACAGTCATTGCTGCGATATTGATCATCACCTTTTCTCGCTTTTTATCCTTACGGAGACGATGGCGAATAAGACGTCCATCAGCCAGCATGTCATTGATGGTGTCGATAGATAAGCCAGTCAGTTCGCTGTATTTCTCAATAGAAACAGATGGAACAGCTAAGGTGATTGAAATATGTGGAGTCATGATGCAAGATTCCTCGATTAACATGATGCGTGGTAACTGGTGATTAACACCGTCAAGTTCACTTTCGCACACATTAATTCTTCATTTGAGAAGTGTCAACTCAATATTACTCAAAGGCGTACTAGATGAATTTCAAAAACGGAGGACAGGCAGTCATAACGCGCATGCTTGAAGCGTATGGATTCAAGACGCGGCAAGCCCTATGTGAACAGTTCAATGTATCTGCAAGTACTATGGGAACGCGCTGGATGCGTGACGCATTTCCTGCTGACTGGGTAATTCAGTGTGCAATTGAAACAGGAGCATCTATAGAGTGGCTCTCATTCGGAAAAGGCGTGCCATTTCCTAAGAATACCGAAGTTCCCGCTAAATTAGAGGAACCAGCATCATTGGTTCAATATGTTCCCAAAGCCACCACCAACGAGAACCCAATTGTGAACCATCCAAATCTGGATTCAGGTGGACGTAATGCGATAAACAGGCTAATGGAAGCGTATGGCTTTAAAACAAGACAAGAACTTGCCGACCATTTGAATGTGTCTAAAAGCACAATGGCGAATAGATACTTGCGAGACACATTCCCAGCTGACTGGATCATAAGATGCTCGTTGGAAACAAGAACTTCTCTTTTATGGTTAGCAACTGGGCGCGGGCAAAAACTTGGAAGCGAAGAAAGTGAAGCTTTAGAAATTCCTAAAGTAAAACTTATTGACAATCAAATTTTCGATGCTGGTCATTTATTGATAGATAAGTCCCTGCTTCCTCATTTTAATGATTTACTCGCAATTGAAGACGAACATTGCATAAATATTGCACACATGAATAAAGCTAATGTTGAAGACGGAAGATGGATTGTTCAATACCAAAATAATTTCAAGTTAAAACAAATTTTTCTATTACCTGGAGGCAATCTTCGAGTAACAGACGATGATTTAACATTTGATTGTGAAAAAGAAGATATAAAATTAGTTGCCAAAATTTTCTCACAGTACCGTACTATTTAATCTTGAGGCATAGTAATGGATTTTATAAAAAAACTCGAATTTGGAAATTATACTCTCCGTTTTGGTGATGATGTTTTGCTAGACTATTATGATGAAATTGTTTTCCCCTCTTTTTTGGAGATGGCAAACATCCGCAGAATATCTGACAAATCAGAGTTCTTTTTCATTGATACTGAATGCGTCATACTTGACGAAGAAGCAACACCCCCAGTACTCGGAATTAAAGGTCGGATTATTAAGAATACATTATTAACCAGAGAACAAGTATTTGATGGTGCTGATTTGGTTGAAGATCATCAAGAGCTTGAAACAGCCCCGAGCTCTTTCTTTCTTCTAATATTAAACACTCACAGATTAATTCTTTGCAAGGAAGTTAGTGGTGCTCCCACAATTCAAAACTTTCAGTCAACAAGTCAGTGTTTCTTAAACATAGAATATGAAAAATACATATCTCATTTATACGAAACCGCACAAGAAGAACGCAAAGAAAACCCTGACTTACCTCGAGTCACTAAAAAAAGCTTACGGAACGAAATCAAACGCCCGAAGCTAAGAATAACGCCGTTAACTGACAAACAAAGCCTAGAGCAATTTATTGATAATTTTAATAAAATCCAAAATGTCTCAGTAAAACTTCTCCCTACAAATCAAGAAGAAATTGATAACGACGAATTTTGGGAGTCACTTGAAAGTGCCGGAGACGAAATGGGAAGTATTTCTACATCTATTCGCTTTTCAAACACCGATTCAGGCTTGAATCATGGTGCTGTTTTAGAACAACTCACATCAGCAACCAGATTGGCTAATTCAGGAATAAATATTAAAGGATATGATGACAATGGTGATATAATCAAAGGTAGCAATGATGACTTTGTTTTGTTAAGTGAGATGAATGAATTATCAAAGGATACGGTAGTAGCTGCAAATGAAAGTTATGAGCGGTATGAAAATCTTGTAGAAGAAGGTAAGATATCTCTACCCCGTTCTCTTTCACAAAAGACGATTAGAATTATTAGCAATATATATGAAAGGTTTGGTCGATGATAAATAAAATAGATGCTAAAGAAATAACCAAAGAGAAAAACCTTTGGGATGTTTACTTGCTCTGCAAACGGATTACTATTAGTACATTCCATATTTGCATTTTGCTCACAGCATCTATTTTTTTATTAACAAACTCTTTTTTTATTGAGAAGGATATGTCTCATTTAGTATCTGACATTAGAAACTGGGCTTTGATTGGTTTTAACTTTGCAGTGACAACCTTAGGTTTTCTCATTGCTGGTTTCACAATATTTGCAACACTATCCAAACCCGAGATGTTTCTTCAGATGATGTCAATACAACATAAAAAAACACAGATGCCCACGTTAAAATATAACTTTATAGCATTTATGAAAGTTTTCATCTCATTTATTACGTTTACTTTCATTTATCTAATAATAATTCTCTTTTGTCAAAAAGATGGAATAATTGGCAATATAATTGATTTATTTCCATATTCAAAATCGATAAAAGAATTAATTATTAAATTTGGATACTGTGTTATAGGGACTAGCCTTATTTACTTAGTGTTAGTAGTAAAGACATTTATTTTTAATATCTACGCTATCATAATGAATAATATTCGTTGGGAGTTATACATTAAAAGAAAAGAACAAAGACTTTCCAGTAACAAAGAGACAATCAATAAAAACATAGATGTAACTAAAATGCATTAAACACATAACATATGTATAGTTATCCAATCATCATACATTGACACTGTATAAAAAAACAGTATAAATGCTCTCCACTGGAGGGCATTTTTTATGGCAGTACGAAAACTCACCACAGGGAAATGGCTTTGCGAATGTTACCCCGCCGGACGAAGTGGGCGTCGTGTGCGTAAACAATTCGCCACCAAAGGCGAAGCTCTGGCTTTTGAGCGTCACACGATGGAAGAAACCGAATCAAAGCCCTGGCTGGGCGAATCAGTGGATCGTCGAACCCTGAAAGACGTGGTTGAGCTATGGTTCAAATTACATGGTAAATCTCTGACTGCTGGACAGCATGTCTATGACAAATTGCTGCTGATGGTTGACGCTCTAGGCAATCCTCTTGCAACCAATCTCACCTCTAAAATGTTTGCCCACTATCGAGATAAACGCCTGACAGGTGAGATCTACTTCAGCGAGAAATGGAAGAAAGGAGCCAGCCCGGTCACCATTAACCTGGAGCAAAGCTATCTAAGTAGTGTTTTTAGCGAACTATCCCGCCTGGGCGAATGGTCGTATCCAAACCCACTGGAGAACATGCGAAAATTCACCATCGCAGAAAAAGAGATGGCATGGCTTACCCATGAGCAGATTGTTGAACTGCTGGCTGATTGCAAACGTCAGGACCCAATTCTGGCACTGGTAGTCAAGATATGCTTAAGCACAGGCGCACGCTGGCGAGAAGCAATAAATCTTACCCGATCACAGGTGACTAAATACCGAATTACCTTTGTAAGAACGAAGGGGAAGAAAAACAGAAGCATCCCTATCAGTAAAGAGCTTTATGAAGAGATCATGGCGCTTGATGGGTTCAATTTCTTCACAGACTGCTATTTTCAATTTTTATCCGTGATGGAAAAAACGTCTATCGTGCTCCCTCGCGGTCAACTCACACACGTTCTGCGCCATACGTTTGCGGCGCACTTCATGATGTCGGGTGGAAACATTCTGGCCTTACAAAAAATTCTCGGACACCACGATATAAAAATGACTATGCGTTACGCACATCTGGCACCGGATCATCTAGAAACGGCGCTCCGTTTCAATCCTCTGGCAACGCTGCCAAGTGGCGACAAAGTGGCGGCAGCGGTTGGCATTACCCCGTAATAACCACCACTGACCACCAACCTAACTTATTGTTTTTAATCTAACTTATTGTTTTCATTAACCCGTTTACATAAATGGGTTTTTTGTTGCCTGAAATTTATCTACTACCCAGCAATCCTCTCAACCATCCTCAAAATCTCCTCGCGTGATAGCGGCTTACGGTCGGTGACAAAATGCAGCGTCATCCCCTCAATAAACGCATCAAGCGCGCGGGCGGTTCCGGGTTCAAACCATTGTTCGAGCGTTTGTTGACTGCGCTGCATCCAGTTTTGCATTACCGTTTTTAAGAGCGGTTTTCGGCTAGCCAGCGCGTAGAGCTGGTACATCAGCTCCATATTATCCGGCGTTGCGACCTGTGAGCTGTAGATCATATCGGTGATAGCCTGGCATGCGCCTGGAGCATCACTAACATCGCTAAAAAATGCCTGATATTGCCGGGACATGATCTCAGTAAAACGGCTGAACGCCTCCAGCAACAACTCATCAATTCCTGAAAAATAGTAGGTCATCGATCCCAACGGCACCCCGGCAAGGGCAGCAATTTTGCGGTGTGTAACAGCATGTATTCCGTAAAGTTTCACCGCCTCCAGCGTGGCCTGGATAATTTTTTCTCGCCGTTGCGGATCGTTAGCGCGACGCATGTCATTTCCTCTCTCTGCAATTGTGTACAAATGTACACAGTCTTGCTAATGTTGTCTTCCCTCTTCTTATTTTGACGTGGTCTATGACCGTAAATTCTTCACGTAATGCATTGAAACGCCGAACCTGGGCGCTGTTTATGTTCTTCTTTTTGCCAGGCCTGTTAATGGCGTCCTGGGCAACCCGTACGCCTGCTATCCGCGATATTCTCTCTGTCTCGATCGCTGAAATGGGCGGTGTTCTCTTTGGTCTGTCGATCGGTTCGATGAGCGGTATTCTCTGCTCAGCGTGGTTAGTGAAACGCTTTGGGACGCGTAATGTCATCCTTGTCACGATGTCCTGCGCATTGATTGGGATGATGATACTAAGTCTGGCACTCTGGCTGACATCGCCCTTGCTCTTTGCCGTTGGTCTCGGCGTCTTTGGGGCTAGTTTTGGTTCTGCGGAAGTGGCGATAAACGTTGAAGGTGCCGCCGTTGAGAGAGAAATGAATAAGACGGTTTTACCGATGATGCACGGTTTTTATAGCCTGGGCACGCTGGCAGGCGCAGGTGTCGGGATGGCACTGACGGCCTTTGGCGTTCCGGCAACGGTGCACATTTTATTGGCGGCGCTGGTAGGCATCGCGCCTATTTATATCGCCATTCAGGCAATCCCTGACGGTACGGGCAAAAATGCTGCCGATGGCACCCAGCATGGTGAAAAAGGCGTACCTTTTTATCGCGATATCCAGTTGCTGCTGATTGGTGTTGTGGTGCTGGCGATGGCCTTTGCCGAAGGTTCTGCCAACGACTGGTTACCCTTATTAATGGTTGATGGTCACGGTTTTAGCCCTACTTCCGGCTCGCTGATTTATGCCGGGTTTACCCTGGGGATGACCGTTGGACGCTTTACCGGCGGTTGGTTCATTGACCGTTACAGTCGCGTTGCCGTGGTTCGGGCCAGTGCACTAATGGGGGCGTTGGGTATTGGGCTGATTATTTTTGTCGATAGCGCCTGGGTCGCTGGGGTGTCTGTTGTACTTTGGGGACTGGGTGCCTCGTTGGGCTTCCCGCTGACTATTTCTGCCGCCAGCGATACCGGCCCCGATGCACCAACCCGCGTCAGCGTGGTAGCTACGACCGGTTATCTGGCTTTCCTCGTCGGGCCGCCGCTGCTGGGCTATCTCGGCGAACATTATGGATTACGTAGTGCAATGCTGGTTGTACTGGCGCTGGTTATTCTCGCGGCTATTGTCGCGAAAGCCGTCGCCAAACCCGATACCAAAACGCAGACGGCGATGGAGAATAGTTGATGAGCATTAAATTAATTGCGGTAGACATGGATGGTACTTTCTTAAGCGATCAAAAAACCTATAACCGTGAGCGGTTTATGGCTCAGTATCAGCAAATGAAAGCACAAGGCATTCGCTTTGTGGTCGCCAGCGGGAATCAATATTATCAGTTGATCTCTTTCTTCCCTGAAATTGCTAATGAAATAGCCTTTGTGGCTGAAAACGGCGGCTGGGTAGTGAGCGAAGGCAAAGATGTTTTTAATGGCGAGCTGTCGAAGGATGCGTTTGCTACTGTCGTGGAACATTTGCTGACGCGCCCGGAAGTGGAAATTATTGCCTGCGGAAAAAATAGCGCCTATACCCTCAAAAAATATGACGATGCCATGAAAACGGTGGCGGAAATGTATTATCACCGTCTGGAATACGTCGATAACTTTGACAACTTAGAAGATATCTTCTTTAAGTTTGGTCTGAATCTTTCCGATGAACTGATTCCACAAGTACAAAAAGCATTACATGAGGCCATCGGCGATATTATGGTGCCGGTCCACACCGGCAACGGCAGCATCGATCTGATTATCCCCGGCGTACATAAAGCCAATGGCCTTCGCCAACTGCAGAAATTATGGGGAATAGACGACAGCGAAGTGGTGGTCTTTGGCGATGGCGGTAACGATATTGAGATGCTGCGTCAGGCAGGCTTTAGTTTTGCAATGGAAAATGCCGGCAGCGCGGTCGTCGCAGCGGCAAAATACCGGGCAGGCTCCAATAACCGTGAAGGCGTACTGGATGTGATCGATAAAGTGCTTAAACACGAAGCGCCATTTAAGCAATAAAAAAGGCAGCACGCCCGGCAACACAATGCCTGAATGAAGGCTGCATAATTCGCGGAAATTAACCCGCTGCATTATTTCAGGCGAAATGATTATGAAAAATTGTCTACTGTTGGGCGCGCTTTTAATGGGCTTTACTGGTGTGGCGATGGCGCAAAGTGTCACCGTCGATGTGCCGAGTGGATACAAAGTGGTTGTGGTTCCTGATTCAGTCAGCGTTCCACAAGCGGTCAGCGTCGCGACTGTGCCGCAAACCGTCTATGTGGCTCCTGCGCCAGCTCCGGCTTACCGCCCGCATCCTTATGTTCGCCATCTTGCCAGCGTAGGTGAAGGGATGGTTATCGAACACCAGATTGACGACCATCACCATTAATTCGAGAATGCCTGATCGCACAAAGCAATCAGGCATTTTTTTACCCTTCGTGAGAATTTCCCATCTGTTTATCTTTTAAAAAGATAACCATCAGCGACAGCCACAAAATGCCGTTGACAAGGTTGAAGAGATTAAACAGTCCGTTGCCCCCGTTCAGCCAGGCATGTTTGCTGATTTCAATACCGACGGTAAAGATCAGCATTTGCAGCATCCCCATCGCCGCAGAAACCGTACCTTTACTCATATCGCTGGCAAACAGGGTTAATCGCACCAGTCCCGCATTCGCCAGACCAATACCGAAAGCATAAATACTTAACCCGGCGGTCATCCATAAATACGCGTGCGATGAGATAACCGTTGCCGCAGCAGCGACCAACAGACCAATCATAATCGGCCAGCCACCCATAATAATCAGCGAACGTACGGTGCGGCGCGAGGTCAGACGCGCTAACAGCAAGTTACCCGCAATTAACGCCCCGAAAATAGGCACTTGCAGCAAGCCATATTCATAGCTGCTCAACTGCTCACCGGTAATAATGATAATCGGCGACTGGGCGATCCACGCCAACAACGGCAGGCTAACGAATCCCAGCGCCAGCGCCCCCGCCACAAAGCGGCCGTTCTTCAGCACCAGCTTATAGTCACGACCGAGTTCTTTCAGCGACAGTTTCTCGCCTATACGCGTGGCGGTTTCAGGCATAGCTCGTTGCAGACCGAAAAAGGAGATCGCTGCCAATGCGGCAAACAAGACAAACATCCCTTCCCAGGGCAGCACATGGATCCACGCCGCGCCCACCAGCGGACCAAGTAGTGGAGCAATCAGCGCCACGTTCGCCATTAGCGCGGTGATCTTGATACAAACGGCCTCTTCGAAGGATTCCTGAATTGCGGCGTATCCCACAGCGCCAATGAAACAGAGGCTTATGCCCTGCAAGAAGCGCAACAGGGTGAATTGTTCAATGTTTTGCGCCAGTAATATTGCCAGACAGGTGACGATAAACCACACCACTCCCGCCAACATCACCGGACGGCGGCCAATACGATCCGACAACGGCCCCAGGAGCCATTGTAAAAACATCCCGCCCGCCAGATACGCAGTCATCGAAGTAGGAACCCAATCAATGCCCGCCTGATATTGTTCCACCACGGCCAACATACCGGGTTGAATCATATCGTTGCCGATATAGGTTGAAAATTCGTAAAGCACCAGACAGAGAGGGAAAAGTAACGCCTGACGTCCAAGCCTGGCACCGGAAGCTAATTTATTTTGCATGCAATTTCTTCGCCAATAATAATCGCGCAAAGTTTAATAAAAGCGCAGCTAACGAGAAAGCGAATTTTGTAGCTGAAACCACGGTTAAGCACATTCTTACATTATTGCGAGTATAGCTACGCTTTCTTTAAGTTTTATTTAACCTTTGCCCGTTACAATCACCTACCGTAAACAGGCCGCTTGAGGGAAATAAGACGATGCCGCTTTACCCAGTTTAACCTGCACTTTATTCTCAACGACTTGCCTGTATTGGCTCCCTTTTAATCACTTTGCGTCGGGAAGTTATGCTGGAAAATTTGAATCTCTCTCTATTCTCTCTTATTAACGCAACGCCAGACTCTGCGCCGTGGATGATCTCGTTGGCGATTTTTATTGCTAAAGATTTGATTACCGTGGTGCCGTTGCTGGCCGCAGTACTTTGGTTGTGGGGGCTTACAGCACAACGGCAACTGGTGATAAAAATCGCTATCGCGCTGGCGGTCAGCCTGTTTGTGTCCTGGACGATGGGACATCTTTTTCCGCACGACCGACCCTTTGTCGAAAATATCGGCTATAACTTCCTGCATCATGCGGCGGATGACTCATTCCCGAGCGATCACGGTACGGTGATTTTCACCTTTGCACTGGCATTTTTATGCTGGCATCGCCTGTGGTCCGGCTCACTTTTAATGGTGCTGGCCGTCGTCATTGCCTGGTCGCGCGTTTATCTTGGCGTCCACTGGCCGCTGGATATGCTCGGTGGATTGCTGGCAGGTATGATTGGCTGCCTTAGCGCCCAGATTATCTGGCAAGCGATGGGGCATAAACTCTATCAACGTCTGCAATCGTGGTATCGCTTCTGTTTTGCATTACCGATCCGCAAAGGCTGGGTGCGTGACTGATCTCTGCTAAAAAGTGTAGTATTGAGCGGCTCGCTTCAATAACTATTCAGAGGGATTATGGAAACACGTCGCGAAGAGCGTATCGGGCAGCTGCTGCAAGAATTAAAACGCAGTGATAAGTTACATCTTAAAGACGCCGCCGCCCTGCTTGGGGTTTCGGAGATGACGATTCGTCGCGATCTGAACAACCACAGTGCGCCCGTCGTTTTGCTCGGCGGCTATATTGTTCTGGAACCACGCAGCGCCAGCCATTACCTGTTAAGCGATCAAAAATCCCGCCTGGTGGAAGAAAAACGCCGGGCGGCAAAACTGGCTGCGACGCTGGTAGAACCCGATCAGACCCTCTTTTTTGACTGTGGCACCACCACGCCGTGGATTATTGAAGCAATTGATAATGAAATCCCTTTTACCGCCGTTTGTTATTCGCTAAATACCTTTCTGGCGCTGAAAGAGAAACCCCATTGCCGCGCGTTTCTTTGCGGTGGTGAATTTCACGCCAGCAACGCCATTTTCAAACCCATCGATTTTCAGCAAACGCTGAATAATTTTTGCCCGGATATCGCTTTTTATTCCGCTGCGGGCGTGCATGTCAGTAAAGGCGCTACCTGCTTTAATCTTGAAGAGTTGCCGGTAAAACACTGGGCCATGTCGATGGCGCAAAAGCATGTGCTGGTTGTCGACCACAGTAAATTTGGCAAGGTGCGTCCGGCGCGCATGGGTGACCTGAAACGCTTTGATATTGTTGTGAGCGATTGTTGCCCGGAAGATGAGTATGTGAAGTACGCGCAGACGCAGCGTATTAAGTTGATGTATTAATGACGTATAACCGGATGACGTTTCGCGCCATCCGGTTATCAGAAGATTAAGAGAACCAGCTGCCGAACCACTGATGGAATTTCATCATCACGAAATCCCACATCCGACCAAAGAATCCGCCCTCTTCCACATTTTCCATCACGATCAGCGGACGCTGCTCAATGGATTTACCGTTAAGCTGGAAATCAATGGTGCCGACAACCTGACCTTTTTTCAGCGGTGCGGTAAGCTGCGGTTCCGTTAACGTATAACTCGCCTTCAGGTTTTTCAGCTGCCCACGCGGTATGGTCACTGAGCCCGCTTCGCCTGCCCCGAGATTCACTTCGCTCTTATCACCAAACCAGACGCGCTGAGTCACAAATGTGGCATCAGGTTTAATTGGCGTCACGGTTTCAAAGAAACGGAAGCCCCAGGTCAATAATTTTTCAGACTCATTAAAACGGATACGGTCAGTTTTCGCCCCCAGCACTACGGAGATTAAACGCATATCGCCCTGGGTAGCCGAAGCAACCAGATTATATCCCGCGCCTGCCGTGGTTCCTGTCTTCATGCCATCAACATTCAGATTGCTGCTCCACAGCAGACGATTACGGTTAGGCTGACGAATTTTGTTGAAGGTGAACTCTTTCTCTTTATGAATGGCGTACTCTTCCGGCACATCGTGGATCAATGCTTTACCCAGCAATGCCATATCGCGCGCGGTACTGAACTGCCCCGGCGCATCCAGGCCGTGCACCGTCTGGAAGGTAGTGTTGGTCAGACCCAGTTTTTTGGCATAACCATTCATCAAACCAATAAATGACTCCTGGCTCCCGGCAACGTAATCAGCCAGCGCAATACAGGCGTCATTACCGGACTGGATAATCACACCTTTGTTCAAGTCTGCCACCGAAACCTGATCGCCCGGTTTGAGGAACATTACCGATGAACCACGCAGTGCCGGATTTCCCGTCGCCCAGGCATCTTTACCGACCGTCACCATATCGGTGAGTTTAATCTTATCGGCCTTAAGCGCCTGCCCAACCACATAGCTGGTCATAATTTTAGTCAGGCTCGCGGGATCCAGTTTCTCATCCGCATTGCCTTCTGCCAGCACTTTACCGCTGGCGTAATCCATTAAAATCCATGCACGCGCATCCACGCTCGGCGCTTCAACGGTTTGTTCCGCCGCGAATGCCGTTGGGGCAAAAAGGAATAAAAATGCAGAACCCGCTGCAAGACCACGAAGGAGAGAGGAGTATTGCGTCATAAATGCCACCCGAGTATCCATTCAAAAAAAATACGTTATATCGCCGTATGATAAGTTCGGTGATTAATAACGCACACACAAACTTAAAGAAACCGTAAGTTGGTAAAGTTTTTAAAGTTTATGCAATATCCTGCCGCTTCGCTGCTTCTGGTGTCATTTTTTTGCCAGCTGTTGCTTAAAAGTTAACTTTACTTCACCATCGGAGTCCTGTTCAGCCTGTGGCTGCCTGTCGGAAAAGGGGTGAGTATGATTACGCTGTGGGGTCGGAATAATTCAACCAACGTAAAAAAAGTATTGCTGACGCTCGAAGAACTGGAACTACCTTATGAGCAAATTCTCGCGGGCCGTGAGTTTGGGATAAATCACGATGCTGATTTTCTGGCGATGAACCCTAACGGGCTGGTGCCGTTGTTGCGTGACGACGAAAGTGATCTCATTCTTTGGGAATCAAACGCCATTGTCCGCTATCTGGCGGCACAGTACGGGCAAAAACGCCTGTGGATCGACTCACCGGCACGTCGTGCGGAAGCAGAAAAATGGATGGACTGGGCAAACCAGACGCTCAGTAATGCTCATCGCGGGATCCTGATGGGATTAGTCAGAACACCACCGGAAGAGCGCGATCAGGCCGCCATTGATGCCAGTTGCAAAGAGTGCGACGCCCTGTTTGCCCTGCTCGATGCGGAACTGGCAAAAGTAAAATGGTTCTCAGGCGACGAGTTTGGTGTGGGCGATATCGCTATCGCACCGTTCATCTACAATTTGTTTAACGTTGGCCTGACCTGGACACCGCGTCCAAATCTGCAACGCTGGTATCAGCAACTCACTGAACGCCCCGCAGTGCGCAAAGTGGTGATGATTCCCGTTAGCTAATTGCGTGGGCTAACTTTAAGTAATTCCCCACTGGACTCGTCGGTGAGAACGTATAAATAACCGTCGGGTCCAGTGCGAACATCACGAATTCGCTGCCCTCTGTCCGTTAAAATACGGCCATCTTCTGTCACTTTGTCGCCGTTGACGCTCATCACAATGACATCTTTATCTTTCAGCGCGCCAATAAATAATTTTTGCTGCCACTGGGGGAATTTGTCGCTGTTATAGAAGGCCATGCCGCTCACGGCGGGCGAATCTTTCCAGTAAAAAACAGGTTGCTCGGTCCCGGCGACGATCTCCCCTTTCGCTTCCGGTATCTTAAAGCCCGAATAGTTGATTCCCCAGGTTGCCAGCGGCCAGCCGTAGTTTTTGCCTTTTTGCGGAATATTAATTTCATCACCACCGCGCGGGCCATGTTCATTCAGCCATAGTGCATTACTCCACGGATTCATCGCCATTCCTTGCGGATTACGAATGCCATAAGACCAGATCTCGGCGCGCACACCGGATTCCTTTATAAAAGGATTATCATCCGGGATTTCTCCCAGGTCGGTCAGACGCACCAGTTTGCCCTGTAATTTATCCAGATCCTGCGCCATCGGGCGCTGATTGTTTTCGCCCAGAGCAATAAAAAGATAACCTTTACCGTCGAATACCATCCGCCCGCCAAAATGGTTGCCGGTAGACAGTTTTGGCATCTGACGAAAGACGGTGCGGAAGTCGGTCACTTTTGAGAGATCATCACTTAAGCGGCCATAACCCACAGCAGTTCCGGCTTTGCCATCATCGCCAACTTCGGAATAACTTAACCAGATGCGGCGCGACTGAGCAAAATCGGGCGCTAAAACCACGTCCAGCAGGCCGCCCTGCCCGTGCGCCCAAACGTCCGGCACTCCGGAAAGCGGCGCAGATAATCCTTTTCCTGCTTGCCAGTGACGCAACTCGCCGCCGCGCAGAGTGATTAACATACCGTGATTATCGGGTAAAAAGGCCAGCGCCCAGGGATGGTCGAGTTTGTCTTGCAGTACTTCGACATTTACCGTTGCAGGAGCTGCCCAGAGAGCGGAAGAAAGACAAATAAGGGGCACAAGGAAAAAGGATTGTCGATGCATAACGCCTCCGGATTGACTCTGGCTTAAAGCGTAGTCAGTGGAGGAGATAACAAATTCATTTTTACAAAAACTTAAACATGAAGGGGGAGACGCTTTCTCCCCCTTAGTTTTCAGGCCTTCTCAAGCATGGCGTGCTTCTGCAGGCTCTGGATACTCAGCGTTAAGCTCATCAGACAATTTTCAAGCTTATCGGCGTTGACGGTAATAACAGTCGGGCAATCATGGTGCCCACTCATCAAACATACTGCGGCTGTCGCTAATGCTTCTTCAGCATGATGAAGAGCACTCCACTCTTCCTGATCCAGATGAAGATTCAACCGCAGCGATTTGTCGTGCAGTTCGCGATTCAGTTTAAAAAAGTTATCTCGTAGATGATTGCTTTCGCTGACGGACATGTATCCTTTTGCCTTCCTCAGTTGCACGTATGCGGCGAGGTCAACGCGTGCGTCGATCAACCTGTTCAGCAGATCGATTCGCTATCTGTCAACGAACATACTTCGATCCTCCTCTTTCCAGCCTTGTTGCAACTAAATAGTATGGCTGTTTTTTGAGCAAAATGCTGTCCAGGATCAATTCTTCACGCCGAATTAACAAAATTTACATTTCCTTCAACTCCGCCAGCGAATGAGATTGCGATACAAATTTTATCCAGAACTCTGTAGAATCCCTGCCCTGACCTTTCCTGTAACTGAATATTTTTTAAGCTATGAGCAAAGTAACTCCCCAGCCGAAAATCGGCTTTGTTTCCCTTGGCTGTCCGAAAAACCTTGTCGATTCAGAGCGTATTCTCACCGAACTACGCACTGAAGGTTATGACGTGGTACCGAGCTATGATGATGCGGACATGGTGATCGTCAACACCTGCGGCTTTATTGACAGCGCGGTACAAGAATCACTGGAAGCCATTGGTGAAGCGTTGAATGAAAACGGCAAGGTAATTGTGACCGGTTGTCTGGGGGCAAAAGAAGATCAGATCCGCGAAGTCCACCCGAAAGTGCTGGAAATCACCGGGCCTCATAGCTATGAGCAGGTTCTGGAGCACGTTCATCACTACGTGCCAAAACCGAAACACAACCCATTCCTGAGCCTGGTGCCAGAACAAGGTGTGAAACTGACGCCGCGTCATTATGCCTATCTGAAAATTTCTGAAGGCTGTAATCACCGCTGCACCTTCTGCATTATTCCGTCTATGCGCGGCGATCTGGTGAGCCGTCCGATTGGCGAAGTGTTAAGTGAAGCGAAACGTCTGGTTGATGCGGGCGTTAAAGAAATTCTGGTGATCTCGCAGGATACTTCCGCGTATGGCGTCGATGTTAAACATCGTACTGGCTTCCACAACGGCGAGCCGGTAAAAACCAGCATGGTCAGCCTGTGCGAACAGTTATCAAAACTGGGGATCTGGACACGTCTGCACTACGTTTACCCTTATCCGCATGTGGACGACGTCATCCCACTGATGGCAGAGGGCAAAATCCTGCCGTATCTGGACATTCCGTTGCAGCACGCCAGCCCGCGCATTCTCAAACTGATGAAACGTCCGGGTTCTGTAGATCGCCAACTGGCGCGCATCAAACAGTGGCGCGAAATCTGCCCGGAACTGACCCTACGCTCAACCTTTATTGTTGGCTTCCCTGGCGAGACGGAAGAAGATTTCCAGATGCTACTCGACTTCCTGAAAGAAGCACGTCTGGATCGCGTTGGCTGCTTTAAATACAGCCCGGTTGAAGGTGCAGACGCCAATGCCCTGCCTGACCAGGTTCCGGAAGAAGTGAAAGAAGAACGCTGGAACCGTTTCATGCAGTTGCAGCAGCAAATTTCCGCCGAGCGCCTGCAAGAGAAAGTGGGCCGTGAAATTCTGGTGATTATCGACGAAGTGGACGAAGAAGGCGCGATTGGTCGCAGCATGGCAGATGCACCGGAAATCGACGGCGCGGTTTATCTCAATGGTGAAACCAACGTTAAGCCGGGTGATATCCTGCGAGTGAAAGTCGAGCACGCCGATGAGTACGATTTGTGGGGTAGCCGGGTTTAATTAATTCAGGCCGGGCAAAATCATTTGTCCGGCCTGCGAATAATGATTACTGCCAGCTAATCTGCGCCCTGCCGTTTTTCTTACTCTTATACAGCCGCTCATCCGCCAGCATTTTCAAGCGTTCGACGGTAGTACATTCATTTGAATGCGCTACACCGATACTGGTGCTTAAATTAATGCTTCCCACCTGGAAATGAACGATTTCTTTTAGAATCGATAGCAACTCTTCCAGCGTGCCGCCAGTATAAATCACCGCAAATTCGTCACCTCCGAAGCGGTAGACTTTACCTTTATCTACCGGGATCTGTGATTTAAGGATTTTCACCACTTTCATCAACACTTCATCGCCCAGCAAATGACCGAAGGTGTCGTTAATGTTTTTGAATTTATCGACGTCAAACAGGCACAAATAACCGCCTTTTTCCGGCAGCGCTTTTAAATCTTCGTCAAAAGATTTTCTGCCCATCGCTTTGGTCAGATCGTCCAGGAATGCCGAGTTATACATACTGTAGAGTTTTTTGACATCGGCAGCCGAAAAGAAAAGCCCGCCATCCAGTACGCGTTCAAAATGGTTATTAATAATGGCTTCTTTCTCCACAATACCACGATTAATCACTCTGCGTACCAGATAGAGGCAACTGGCACCCGATATCACTGCCACCAATGCGGCAAAGAAAATAATCAATGTACATACCTGAAAATAAACGTCTTTTTTATAAGCAAATACGTACAACCCGGTCGGCAAATAGGAGAAGTGCTCCATTGCTTCCGAAACGGTGAAGATGGCGTTTTTAGCGTTATATTCATCACCGGTCACCGATTTACCGTTCTTGAACAGGGAGAACATCAGGTTCTCGCTATCCATCGCCAGCGATTTTGACAGTAAAGAAAAACGTTCCAGACCAAGCAAAAATATCAGACTACGATTGTGAGTTACCGGATAGAGGTAATAGACGAAGGTTTTACCATCAAAAGAGATAAACCCTGTATTTTTGACATGTCGATACTTAACAACCTGCATAATATCTGCACAATAATTTTTCTCGAACTCCTTTACCTGAATACATTCGTCACTGGAAATCAGATAAGGACCGACATCGTACAAATAAGAGGGTGAAACCGAGTCGGCGTAAGCTGTGCGTAAGCCAACCAACAGCTGTTCCTCCGTAGGATTTAGCGTGTTGATCAGATCAATTGCCACACTACGCCGATATTCAGCAATATTTGCCACCGCAAAAGCAGTATCAATAACGGACTGTTTCAGGCCATACACCCGTTCCTTTACCATTTGAGTGTAGATCCCGCAGGCAACTGCTGAAATCATGATAAAAATCAGCAGACTGACTGTAAGTACGAATTTATTGATTCTGGACATACGTAAACTACTCTTTTACTAATTTTCCACTTTTATCCCAGGCGGAGAATGGCATGGGTTTCTGGTACAGATACCCCTGAGCCTGAACACATCCTAATTTGATTAATTCACGCGCAACGTCTTCGCTCTCTACGCCTTCCGCAATCACCGGGATCCGGTTATAGCGTGCCAGATCGAAAATAATGCGCACAATTTTTCCTGCAGTACCGAAAATATCGCCGGTAAATTGCGAATCCACCTTTATACTGTCTGGATTAATTTCATAAAAACGTTTCAGGTTTGACAAACCGGTGCCAAAGTCATCAATCGATACCCGTACCCCTTGTTTACGCAGTTGTTCAATATTGAGATAGAAATGTTCATTAATTCGCTCGATCACGGTTTCGGTGATCTCAACACAAAGGCTGTTCGCCTTCAGGCCATTTTCTTTCATGATGGTAGTAAAACGCTCATGAAAGTGTGGTTCGTTTAACTGCCAGGGCGAAACATTAATATGCAGTAAGAAATCATCCTTCAGCGACGCACGCTGACTAAAATGTCTGAATTCACCCATCGCGGTTTTAATAATTTGATAGCCCAGCTCATTGATAAACCCGATATCTTCAGCAATGGTAATGAACTTCAGCGGTGAAATAATCCCCCGCTCCGCAGACACCCAACGGCACAACGCCTCCGCGCCCAAAATGGTGCGGGTGTTAATATCAACAATCGGTTGATAGACCAGGAATAGTTCGCCAATTTCCATTGCATGGCGAATATTACGCGCAATCCAGATATTCTCTTCTATTTCGTTGAGTTTCGCATCATCACAGAAAATAAACTCTGAGAACATATGGTTGCGGATACTGGAAATCGCCAGTTTCAGCTTTTCTGCGTAACTCCAGGCGTTTTCCCCCTGCAAAGGTTCACAAATAGCAGACTTATGGATGCGCAGATTGCGGTAGCCAAAACTGCTGTCAAAATCGTTTACCGTCGCTATCTTACGGGTAAACGTCTGTACATTTTCCCGGCACAGGAGTAAATAGAGATCGGCATTAAATGTCACGATATCGCAGCATTGCGCATATTTCTCGGCAATTCGCTGACACAATTTCCTGACGATTTTATTGCGTTCATCAACACCAAACACCGCTTCCACAGCTTCCAGACCACACAGTTTGATGATCCCCACAGCCAGATACTGATTATTGTTGGACTCAATAATCGCCATATTTTTAATAAAACCGCTTTCCTGATCGTAAGAGATCAGCGAGAGCAATTTATTTGCCCGTTCAATTTCAGCATCTTTCATTTCCGCGATCGAATTTTTGATGCTGATAATCTCTTTCGCATCGCCTTCACGAATCTTCAGAGCCTCGATTTGATCCGTAGAGTCGGGCAAAAACGCCAGCGTATTGACCAAATCTGTCATTTCAGAAAATTGCCGACGGAACACTCGAGTGGTCATTAAATAAACCACCAGCAATACGATAATAATGAAAGCAAACGGCAGATAAAAAAGTTTATCTGATGCCTTCAATAAATTACCACCAGGATAATAAAAATAGATTTCGAATAATGCGTTGTTTGGCACCGCTGATGTTTTTTCAATATATTCCGTATCGACAGAATCAATAATATTATAATTACCTTCGCTATTATAAATAATCAATTTTTCACGAGCGAGTTGATTCTTAGCAATGATCTCATGACCTTGCTTTAAAAATAGAACTTCATCATTAGCGCTGATGTGATCAAGATACTCGTTCAGATATCGCCAGTTTAAATCGACATGAATTTTATCTACCGCTAACAAATCATGATCTTTGCCGTTGATGTGTAGCGTAAAAGAGATACATTTTTTACCCGGACGATCAAAGCAATTGTATGCCGGATTCCAGCTGTTGTTAGAGTCATCTGAAGCCATCGACCACGGTCGTTTCGATGGGTTAAAATCGGCAAAAATAACCCGCCCTGACTCGTCGACAAGCGGTCCATTTACTTGTTCCTGATGATAAACAACGATTTTATCATTCGCCCTCCGCGAAAAGAGATAATATTTATTATCATCAAGTACCAGTCCCACCGAGTCTAAAAATGGCATCATTTCCATTTTCAGAATCACGGCACGTTGAATCTCCTCTGTATTTTTTAATAAATACAGTGAGTCCTTTAATGTCAGGGCCGAACGTTCAATATCTTTAAAGAAATAGCCAACGTTTTTCTGAATAAGTTCAAAGCGGCTATCGGCACGTTTTACCGCGCGTTCCGATACCAGTTGATAGTTAATGATGAAAAAAAGACCAATAAATGACAGTGCTGCCAATAAAAATAAAATTATCAGCCTTATCTTTATCTTTTCGTATAAACTCAGCATGTTAATACATTTAACAAAATAACTGTCTGAACGCTGTGCCGCTGCAAAATAGTCCCTTGCTGCGGCTTTTTAACCAAATTACCCGATTCTACAAAATCAGCAGAAAGTTACAACACTTGCTTAGGGCAATAATTTCCTGTGAGGTGATTACCCTTTCAAGCAATATTCAAACGTAACTATCCTTTAATTTTCGGATCCAGCGCATCGCGTAAACCATCGCCCAACAAATTGAACGCCAGTACGGTCAGAAAAATAGCCAGGGCCGGAAAAACAGCGACATGCGGCGCGATAACCATATCCGCTCGTGCCTCATTGAGCATTGCCCCCCACTCTGGTGTCGGCGGCTGCGCACCGAGGCCGAGAAATGACAGGCTGGCGGCAGAGATAATCGAGGCGCCAATGCGCATGGTGAAAAACACCACGATAGAAGAGACGGTCCCAGGCAAGATATGACGCAACAAAATGGTCATATCGCTGGCACCAATACTGCGTGCTGACTCGATAAAGGTTTGCTGTTTCAACACCAGCGTGTTGCCGCGCACCAGCCGGGCAAACGCGGGGATGGAAAAAATGGCGACTGCGATAATCACGTTAGCAATGCCGCTTCCCAACACCGCAACAACAGCGATCGCCAGTAAAATACCCGGGAAGGCAAACAACACATCGCAAATGCGCATGATCAGCCGATCCCACCAGCCTTCATAATATCCAGCCAGCAAGCCCAGCAACGTCCCGATCGCCGCACCGATAAACACGGCAAACACGCCCGCCGCCAGCGATATTTGCGCACCAACCAGGACACGGCTGAAAATGTCGCGCCCCAGTGAATCGACACCAAACCAGTGCTGCAAAGAAGGTCCGTTATTCAGATTGTCATAATCAAAATAATTTTCGGCGTCATAGGGAGCGATCCAGCGTGCAAAAATGGCCACCACAATCAATAAAATAACGAACAATGCGGCGGTCATCGCCATATGCTGACGGCGAAATCGTCGCCAGAATTCATGCCACGGTGTACGTACCTGGTCAGGTTTGACCAGTGGCATGGCGTTTAACACCGCCTGACGTCGCCAGTTAAATAGTCGCATCCTTACTTGTACCTGATAGCCGGGTTAATGGCGGCGTAAAGCACATCCACCACTAAGTTGATAAGAATAAATTCCAGCGAGAAAAGCAGAATTTCCGCCTGAATCACCGGGTAATCGCGCATTTCAACGGAGTCAACGAGTAAGCGTCCAAGTCCGGGCCAGTTGAAAACTTTCTCCACCACGATGGAACCACCGAGTAAAAATCCAAACTGTAAGCCCATCATGGTCACTACCGGGATCATCGCGTTGCGTAGCCCGTGTTTGAGGACAACCCAGGTTTCGCTCACCCCTTTCGCCCTCGCGGTACGCATATAATCTTCGCTTAAAACATCGACAAACGACGCGCGGGTAAAGCGCGCCATCACGGCTGCCACTGCCGCGCCGAGCGTCAGGGAGGGTAAAATGTAGTGCTGCCAACTGTCTGCTCCCACGGTAGGCAGCCAGCCCAGTTCAACGGAGAATACCTGAATTAAAAGCATCCCCAGAGCAAATGCCGGAAACGAGATCCCCGACACCGCAATGGTCATACTCAATCGATCCGGCCAACGATTACGCCAGACGGCGGCGATAATTCCCGCCGCCATACCAAATATCACCGCCCAGACCATACTGGTTATGGTCAGCCACAGCGTTGGCATAAAGCGGCTGGCAATCTCATCGCCAACCGGACGACGCGACACCATCGACAGGCCAAAATCCCCCTGCACAGCATTGCTGATATAGTGCCAGAACTGGTGATACAGCGGCTGATCCAACCCCAGCTGCTGACGCACCAGTTCTATAACCTGCGCATCAGCTTCGGGCCCGGCAATTAATCGCGCCGGATCGCCGGGGAGCATGTGGACAAATAAAAACACCAGCACCGAGACGATAAACAGCGTCGGAATCAACCCCAGTAAGCGTTTGATAACGTAATTAAGCATTCCACTCCCTGCGTTGCTTATTGCAAATCCGCATCTTCAAAGCTGAAGCCGGTGTCTGGCATGATCCAAAAACCGGTCAGGTTTTTACTGTGTGCCGACACCAGTTTTTCTACCACCAGCGGGATCCACGGCGACTCTTGCCAGATGATATCCTGCGCCGCCTTATACAAGCGGGTCTTTTCCGCCGGATCATTAGTTTTCAGTGCCTGAGCCAGGAAGTCATCCACCTGTTTATTGCTGTAAAACGCGGTATTAAACAGCGTTGGTGGCCAGTTCTGCGAGGCAAACAGCGGCGATAGAGCCCAGTCGGCTTCGCCGGTTGAAGCCGACCAGCCAGTGTAGAACATCCGCACGCCGCTCTCTTTTTGCCCTTTACCTTCAACTTCTGCCGCCCGCTGTCCGGCATCCATCGCAGTCACCTGGGCTTTAATCCCAACCTGCGCTAACTGCTGCTGGGTAAATTGCAGCACTTTCTGCGCGGTGCTGTGGTTATGTGACGACCACAGCGTGGTACTGAAACCGTTGGGATATCCCGCCTCTTTCAGTAATTCGCGCGCTTTCACTGGATCGTAAGGCCACGGTTTATAACTTTGCGCGTAGGCGATACTCGGCGGTACCACACCAGTAGCTGGCGTTGCATAGCCCGCGAAGGCCACTTTCACCAGCGCCGGGCGGTTAATGGCGTAATTCAGCGCCTCACGGACCTTCGGGTTATCGAACGGCTTTTGCGTCACGTTCATACTGATATAACGCTGCATAATTGACGGACTGGCCATCAACTCGATATTTTTGTTTTTCTCCAGCAGTGCGGCCTGCTCGTAGGGAATGGGGAAAGCAAACTGCGCTTCACCGGTTTGCAGCATTGCCGCGCGGGTGTTGTTATCCGCCACCGGACGCCAGGTTATGCTGTCCAGTTTGGGCAATCCTGGCTGCCAGTAACCCACGAATTTTTTCACCTTCACAAAATCGGTCTGATTCCAGGTATCCAGTTCATACGGCCCGGTTCCCACCGGATGAAAACCAATCTCCTTGCCATATTTTTCCAGCGCTGCCGGTGAAATCATCGCGGTCGCCGGATGGGCAAGAATATTAATAAACGCTGAGAATGGCTGTTTGAGGGTAATCTTTACCGTTGTCGGATCGATCGCTTCCGTTTTGGCAATATTCTTATACAGGTTATAGCGTTTAAGATGATTCGCCGGATCGCTGGCCCGGTCCAGATTCGCTTTCACCGCCGCTGCGTTGAAATCGGTGCCATCCTGGAATTTAATGCCTTCCCGCAATTTCACGGTGTAAGTAAGGCCGTCATCGGAAACGGTATAACTCTCCGCCAGCACGTTTTTCAGTTTCATCTCTTTATCCAGACCGAACAGCCCCTGGTAAAACGATTTCGCTACGGCCTGAGATAACGTGTCATTTGCGTCATACGGATCGAGCGTGGTGAAGTTCGAGCCCACCGCCACCACCACATTTTTGGCAGCGAATGCACAAGATGCCATCAACGCTGTCGCAATGCCCAGCGCCACTAACCCACTACGGTGTACAGCTCTTGCCATTTTATTCTCCGCCTGAATGTTATCTACGCATGAATGCGTATTCTGATTGTGGTTGTGCGACGTAATGCCCCGGCCCGACGCATTGCAACGAGACGACTGCAACTTCTTCGCCACGCAGATGAATATTGCTGGGAAGATCGTCCGACAGCAGTACACGCTGCGGTCGTTGTCGGGACGGTTCAGCGACCGGAACTGCCGCCAGTAATTTACGCGTATAAGGGTGCTGCGGATTTTCAAAGACCGCGCGCCGTGGACCAATTTCAACAATTTGCCCGAGATACATCACCGCCACACGATGACTAATCCGCTCAACCACGGCCATATCGTGGGAGATAAACAGATACGCAATGCCGAAATCACGCTGGAGATCGAGCAACAAGTTGATAATCTGCCCGCGAATAGAAACATCCAGCGCCGAGACGGCTTCGTCGGCAATGATTACTTTTGGATTCAATGCCAACGCGCGAGCAATGCAGATGCGCTGGCGCTGACCGCCGGAAAACTCATGAGGGTAACGCCAGGCATGTTCCGGTAACAGACCCACGCGCTCCAGCAACCACGCAACGCGTGCAGCCGCTTCCTTACCTGGCAATAAACCGTGTACGCGCAGCGGTTCGAGAATCGAATCACCGATGGTCTGACGTGGGTCCAGCGAAGCGTAAGGGTCCTGAAAAATAAACTGAATATCGCGGCGCAATGCCTGAAGTTTACCGGGTGACAAGGTATCGATTCGCTGACCGTTAAAGATAATTTCGCCGCCCTGCGATTCGACCAGGCGCAGCAACGCCCGCCCGGTGGTGGATTTACCGCTGCCAGACTCGCCCACCAGCGATAGCGTTTCACCAGGCCAGAGATCAAAACTGACTTTCTCAACGGCATGCACTTCCCGCGTTACGCGATTCAACAAACCGCTGCGCAAAGAGAAACGGGAGACCAGATTACGCACCCGTAAAACAGGTTCGCCATCCACCACCGTTTTCTGCTCGATGGGTGGCTCCTGTTTCGCTGGATGTTCAAGCGATATCAATGGGAAACGTCGGGGATAATCTAACCCTTTCATCGCACCAAGTTGCGGAACAGCAGCTAACAGCGCACGGGTATAAGGATGTTGCGGTGCATGAAAAATCTGTTCGACGCTACCCGTTTCCACCGCCTCGCCCTGATACATCACCAGTACCCGATCGGCAATCTCTGCCACCACACCCATATCGTGAGTGATAAAGATAACGCCCATCGACATCTCTTTTTGCAATACTTTGATTAATTGCAGGATCTGCGCCTGAATAGTGACATCCAGCGCGGTGGTTGGCTCATCGGCAATCAGCACCGCCGGGCGGCATGACAGCGCCATCGCAATCATCACTCGCTGGCGCATCCCGCCAGAGAGTTGATGCGGATAACGTGAAAGAATGGTTTGTGCCTCCGGAATGCGTACCTGATCCAGCATCCGCTTCGCCTCGACCATCGCTTCTTCATGACTGGCGTTCTGATGCAGACGAATAGATTCGGCAATCTGTTCACCCACAGTAAATACCGGGTTCAGCGATGTCATCGGCTCCTGAAATATCATCGCCATATCCGCCCCGCGCACATGGCGCATTTGTGCAGCACTCTGCTCGCTAAGTTCAATTACTTCGCGACTGCGCCGCTGCAACAGCATTTTATCGCACTGCACTAAACCGCCCGCCTGTTCCAACAGGCGCATCAATGCCAGCGCAGTCACTGACTTACCGGAGCCGGATTCGCCAACAATTGCCAGCGTCTCACCACGTTGCAGGCTAAAAGAGAGATTGCGGACCGCAGCTATTTTCTGCTGCTCCTGCATAAAGGCAATATTCAGATTTTCAACCGCCAGCACATCACCGGCATCAAGTTCATCACTGTGTGGCAACGGTGTCCCCTTTTTCACGGTAGATACCGGTGGTTGGCGTATCGCCTGCGTAGCCCCAGGCGCGATACATTCCTTCGGTGTTAAACGGTAGCGCGACATTCCCTTCATGGTCGATAGCGATTAAGCCACCGCTACCGCCAAGCGCAGGGAGTTTTTCCATTACTACCCGCTCGCAGGCTTCCGCGAGACTTAATCCGCCGTAATCCATTAACGCGGCGATATCATATGCCGCCAACGCGCGGATGAAGACTTCGCCCGTGCCGGTACAGGAAACCGCCACACTGGCGTTATTGGCATAGCATCCGGCCCCCACTAAGGGACTATCGCCAACTCGTCCGGGTAATTTATTGGTCATTCCGCCCGTGGACGTGGCTGCCGCCAGATTGCCGTCTAAATCCAACGCCACGGCCCCTACGGTGCCCATTTTCTGTTTTTCATCCAGTGGCGCACCGCTATGGTCGAGGACTGTTGCCCCTTCCTCGCGCGCTGCCATTAGTTGTTCATAACGCAAAGGTGTGGAGAAAATCTCCGGCGAGACGCGCTCCATGCCATGAGCAAACGCAAAATTTTCTGCCCCTTCGCCAATCATCATCACATGCGGGCTTTGCTCCATCACCAGCCGGGCGACAAGAACCGGATTACGCAGATGACTAACGCCCGCCACCGCACCGGCTTTCAGGGTGTTACCATCCATCACACAGGCGTCCAGTTCATGGGTTTCATCACGCGTAAAGACAGCGCCAATTCCGGCGTTAAACAGTGGACACTCTTCCAGCAGACGCACCGCTTCCGTCACCACATCCAGCGCACTTTCGCCCGCTACCAGCATTTTCTGCCCGGTTTCAACAATGGCAGACAACGCCTCGATGTAGCGTAATTCCTGTTGCAGACTCATCTGCGCGCGGCTAATTGCACCTGCGCCACCATGAATTGCAATGACTGCTTTGCCCATAGTATTCGTCCATTAAGGGTGGCTCGCCACTTTTGCTATAAATATCAGAATTTTTATGAATGACTCATTCAATTTTTGAATATAGAAAGATGGATATGGCATGTAAAGGCAGGAGCCAGCGCTACGCCCGAGGTGGCATACAGTCTGTGGCGTTTTTCTGACATAATAGGCAAATTCGATTTTGCCTCCGCAGGAGTGTTTTCATGGAATTTACCACCGGATTGATGTCGCTCGACACCGCGCTTAATGAGATGCTTTCTCGCGTTACCCCACTGACCGCCCAGGAAACGCTGCCACTGGTTCAGTGTTTTGGTCGTATTCTGGCGAGCGATGTCGTTTCGCCACTGGATGTCCCGGGGTTTGATAACTCCGCTATGGACGGCTACGCGGTGCGTTTAGCCGATATTGCCTCCGGGCAACCGCTGCCCGTTGCCGGTAAATCCTTTGCCGGTCAGCCGTACCATGGTGAATGGCCTGCGGGTACCTGCATTCGTATTATGACCGGTGCGCCGGTGCCGGAAGGCTGCGAAGCGGTGGTGATGCAGGAGCAGACTGAACAAACGGACAATGGCGTGCGTTTTACTGCTGAAGCGCGTAGCGGGCAAAATATTCGCCGTCGCGGTGAAGATATCTCTGCAGGTGCGGTTGTTTTCCCGGCGGGGACTCGCCTGACTACCGCTGAACTGCCAGTGATTGCTTCGCTAGGGATTGCCGAAGTTCCGGTGATTCGTAAAGTGCGTGTAGCGCTTTTTTCTACCGGTGATGAACTCCAGTTGCCCGGTCAGCCGCTGGGCGACGGCCAAATCTACGATACCAACCGTCTCGCCGTACACCTGATGTTAGAACAGTTGGGATGCGAGGTAATCAACTTAGGGATTATCCGCGACGATCCCCATGCCCTGCGCGCCGCATTTATTGAAGCCGACAGCCAGGCGGATGTGGTGATCAGTTCCGGCGGTGTTTCAGTGGGTGAAGCGGATTACACCAAAACGATTCTTGAAGAGCTGGGGGAGATCGCCTTCTGGAAACTGGCGATTAAACCGGGTAAACCGTTCGCATTCGGTAAACTTTCTAATAGTTGGTTCTGCGGCCTGCCGGGCAACCCGGTTTCAGCGACGCTGACCTTCTATCAACTGGTACAGCCTTTGCTGGCAAAACTAAGCGGCAATACCGCCAGTGGCCTGCCCGCGCGCCAGCGTGTACGCACAGCGTCCCGCCTGAAAAAAACGCCAGGACGCCTTGATTTCCAGCGCGGCGTGCTGCAACGCAACACCGATGGCGAACTGGAAGTGACGACCACCGGACATCAGGGTTCACATATATTTAGCTCCTTTAGCCTCGGCAACTGCTTTATCGTGCTGGAACGCGAGCGCGGCAATGTTGACGTGGGCGAATGGGTGGAAGTCGAACCGTTTAACGCGTTGTTCGGAGGCCTGTAATGGCAGAACTCAGCGATCAGGAGATGCTGCGCTACAACCGGCAAATCATCCTGCGTGGTTTTGATTTTGACGGTCAGGAAGCGCTGAAGGATTCTCGCGTGTTGGTGGTGGGGCTTGGTGGCCTCGGCTGTGCGGCATCGCAATATCTGGCAAGCGCCGGTGTCGGCAACCTGACGCTGCTCGACTTCGACACGGTTTCGCTCTCCAATCTGCAACGCCAGACGCTGCACAGTGATGCCACGGTCGGGCAACCAAAGGTGGAATCCGCCCGTGACGCCCTGACGCGGATCAACCCACATATCGCGATTACGCCAGTCAATGCGCTGCTTGATGACGCTGAACTTGCTGCGATGATTGCAAAACACGATCTGGTGCTCGACTGTACGGATAACGTTGCGGTACGTAATCAACTGAACGCAGGCTGTTTTGCCGCGAAGGTGCCGCTGGTTTCCGGCGCGGCAATTCGTATGGAAGGGCAAATCACGGTCTTCACTTATCAGGACGGCGAACCGTGCTATCGCTGCCTTAGCCGTTTGTTTGGCGAGAACGCGTTAACCTGCGTAGAAGCAGGCGTGATGGCACCGTTGATCGGGGTGATTGGTTCGTTGCAGGCAATGGAAGCGATCAAACTGCTGGCAGGTTATGGCAAACCGGCCAGCGGAAAAATCGTGATGTACGATGCGATGACCTGTCAGTTTCGCGAAATGAAACTGATGCGTAATCCGGGGTGTGAGGTGTGCGGGCAGTAACTGCCACCTCCAGGCCAGATAAGACGCGGCACTCCGCCACGTCATCAGCAATTTATGAGGATGCAGAACGTCCGGTTAAATCGACGTTCTGCCAAACGCGCCCAGCCAATCCTGTTCAAACTTCGCCACAGCGGCATCAACTGCCGGATAGCTAATCATCTGTTGTGCCACATCCAGTGGCAGAGTAATTGATTCACACCCTGCCAGTAAGCAGTCCAGCGCCTGACGCGGGGTTTTGAAACTCGCGGCTAACACTTTCGCCTGCGGCGCATGCATTTTCAATAACTGGTGTAAGTCGGTCACAGTCTGAATACCGCTACCGCCCTGAGCATCAATACGATTAACGTAAGGCGCAACATATTCCGCACCTGCCAGCGCCGACAGTAGCCCTTGTGCTGCGCCATATACCGCGGTTCCCAGCGTCGGAATCCCTTCCGATTTTAACATCTTAATAGCTGCCAGCCCCTCAGCGGTCACCGGAACTTTCACCACGATATCCGCAATAATAGAACGCAATTTACGTGCGTCATTCACCATCCCTTCAGCAGTGGTAGCCATTACCTGGGCAAATAGACGCCCCTGACCGCCCATCGCCTCGTGAAGTTGCGGAAGCACAACCTCCAGCGGTTTTTTACCCGCTGCGATAATGCTTGGGTTAGTGGTCACACCCGCCAGCGGAAAAATACGTGACAGCGTCTTCACCGCAACAACGTCTGAAGTATCCAGATACAGTTCCATAACCATCCTCAAAATGTACTTTTTGTCTGAATGTAGACTATCACGGGAAAACTCTCTGAACAGTTGACGCACATCAATTTAACTTTCATTCGAAAGTATTTTAATGTTTGAACGAAACAGAGAGGCAACTATGATTTTCAATATTCAACGCTACTCGACCCATGATGGCCCCGGTATCCGCACGGTCGTATTTCTTAAAGGCTGTTCGCTGGGCTGCCGCTGGTGTCAGAACCCGGAAAGCCGCGCCCGCACGCAGGATCTGCTGTATGACCCACGACTCTGTCTGGAAGGCTGTGAGCTGTGCGCTAAGACCGCACCGGAAGTGATTGAACGCGCGTTGAATGGTTTGCTTATTCATCGGGAAAAGTTAACCCCGGAGCATTTTACGGCGCTAACCGACTGCTGCCCAACACAGGCGTTAACCGTGTGTGGTGAAGTGAAAAGCGTTGAGGAGATCATGGCAACCGTTTTGCGCGATAAACCGTTTTACGATCGCAGCGGCGGCGGCTTAACGCTTTCTGGCGGTGAACCGTTTATGCAGCCGGAAATGGCGACGGCGCTGCTGCAAGCCAGCCACGAGGCCGGCATTCATACTGCGGTAGAAACCTGTCTGCATGTGCCGTGGAAATATATCGCCCCTTCTCTGCCCTATATCGATCTGTTTCTTGCCGATTTAAAACACGTTGCCGACGCGCCGTTTAAACAGTGGACCGACGGTAACGCCGCCAGGGTGCTGGATAACCTGAAAAAACTCGCCGCAGCGGGCAAAAAAATCATTATCCGCGTGCCACTGATTCAGGGCTTTAATGCCGACGAAACCTCTGTGAAAGCCATTACCGATTTTGCCGCCGACGAGCTGCACGTTGGCGAAATCCATTTCCTGCCCTACCACACGCTAGGCATCAACAAATATCACTTACTTAATCTGCCCTATGACGCCCCGGAAAAACCGCTTGATGCGCCAGAACTGCTCGACTTTGCCCAGCAGTATGCCTGCCAGAAAGGGTTAACCGCGACCTTACGAGGATAACAACCATGACCACACTGAAACTGGACACGCTCAGCGACCGCATTAAAGCGCACAAAAATGCGCTGGTGCATATTGTGAAACCACCAGTCTGTACCGAGCGCGCGCAGCACTATACCGAGATGTATCAACAACATCTCGACAAGCCCATTCCGGTACGTCGCGCGCTGGCACTGGCGCATCACCTGGCGAATCGCACCATCTGGATCAAACATGATGAATTGATCATTGGCAACCAGGCAAGCGAAGTTCGCGCCGCGCCGATCTTCCCGGAATATACCGTCTCGTGGATCGAAAAAGAGATTGATGATCTGGCAGATCGTCCCGGTGCTGGTTTTGCGGTGAGCGAAGAGAACAAACGCGTTCTGCATGAAGTGTGCCCGTGGTGGCGCGGTCAGACCGTACAGGATCGCTGCTACGGCATGTTTACCGATGAGCAAAAAGGTCTGCTGGCGACCGGAATCATTAAAGCGGAGGGCAATATGACTTCCGGCGATGCGCACCTGGCGGTCAATTTCCCGCTACTGCTGGAAAAAGGTCTTGATGGTCTGCGTGAGAAAGTGGCGGAACGTCGCTCGCGCATCAATCTGACGGTTCTGGAAGATCTGCACGGCGAGCAATTCCTGAAAGCGATTGATATCGTGCTGGTGGCAGTCAGTGAACACATTGAACGTTTCGCTGCCCTGGCGCGTGAAATGGCCGCGACCGAAACCCGCGAAAGCCGTCGCGATGAACTGCTGACGATAGCAGAAAACTGCGATCTTATCGCCCACCAGCCGCCGCAGACTTTCTGGCAGGCGCTGCAACTATGTTACTTCATCCAGTTGATTTTGCAGATCGAATCTAACGGTCACTCGGTATCGTTTGGTCGTATGGACCAGTATCTCTATCCATACTATCGCCGTGACGTTGAACTGAACCAGACACTGGATCGCGAACACGCCATCGAGATGCTGCATAGCTGCTGGTTGAAATTGCTGGAAGTGAACAAAATCCGCTCCGGCTCACACTCAAAAGCCTCTGCGGGAAGTCCGCTGTATCAGAACGTCACCATTGGCGGGCAAAATCTGGTTGATGGTCAACCGATGGACGCGGTAAATCCACTCTCTTATGCGATCCTCGAATCTTGCGGTCGCCTGCGTTCGACTCAGCCTAACCTCAGCGTGCGTTACCATGCGGGTATGAGTAACGATTTCCTCGACGCCTGTGTTCAGGTGATCCGCTGCGGCTTCGGGATGCCGGCGTTCAACAACGACGAAATCGTCATCCCGGAATTTATTAAACTCGGTATTGAACCGCAGGACGCTTACGACTATGCAGCGATTGGTTGTATCGAAACCGCCGTCGGTGGCAAATGGGGCTATCGCTGTACCGGCATGAGCTTTATCAACTTCGCCCGCGTGATGCTGGCGGCGCTGGAAGGCGGTCGTGATGCCACCAGCGGCAAAGTGTTCCTGCCACAAGAAAAAGCGTTGTCAGCGGGTAACTTCAACAACTTCGATGAAGTAATGGACGCATGGGATACGCAAATCCGTTACTACACGCGTAAATCAATCGAAATCGAATATGTCGTCGATACCATGCTGGAAGAGAACGTACACGATATTCTCTGCTCGGCGCTGGTCGATGACTGTATTGAGCGAGCGAAAAGTATCAAGCAAGGCGGCGCGAAATATGACTGGGTTTCTGGCCTGCAGGTCGGCATTGCTAACCTCGGCAACAGCCTGGCGGCAGTGAAGAAACTGGTATTTGAACAGGGCGCGATTGGTCAGCAACAGCTGGCTGCCGCACTGGCGGATGACTTCGACGGCCTGACTCACGAGCAGCTGCGTCAGCGGCTGATTAACGGTGCGCCGAAGTACGGCAACGACGATGATACTGTCGATACGCTGCTGGCTCGCGCTTATCAGACCTATATCGACGAACTGAAGCAGTACCATAACCCGCGCTACGGTCGTGGTCCGATTGGCGGCAACTATTATGCGGGCACATCGTCTATCTCCGCTAACGTACCGTTTGGCGCGCAGACTATGGCAACGCCGGACGGACGTAAAGCACATACCCCGCTGGCAGAAGGCGCTAGTCCGGCCTCCGGTACTGACCATCTCGGCCCTACTGCGGTCATTGGCTCGGTGGGTAAACTGCCTACGGCAGCAATTCTCGGCGGCGTGCTGCTCAACCAGAAACTGAATCCGGCAACGCTGGAGAATGAATCTGACAAGCAGAAACTGATGATCCTGCTGCGTACCTTCTTTGAAGTGCATAAAGGCTGGCATATTCAGTACAACATTGTTTCCCGCGAAACATTGCTGGAGGCGAAGAAACATCCGGATCAATACCGCGATCTGGTGGTACGCGTAGCGGGTTATTCCGCCTTCTTCACCGCGCTCTCTCCAGACGCACAGGACGATATCATCGCCCGTACCGAACACATGCTGTAATCCCCTCAGCCCGGCGTCGTCGTCGCCGGGCCAAATCATTCACATCATCAATTTCAGCCTCGCTTTCATTCGAAATATAATTTGTGCTCTGCGTCACATTGTTATTACACTGTTACGGTTTCATTTTCGAGCCAGGAGCACACCTATGAGCGTAAAAGTTATCGTCACAGACATGGACGGTACTTTTCTTAACGACGCCAAAACGTACAACCAACCACGTTTTATGGCGCAATATCAGGAACTGAAAAAGCGCGGCATTGAGTTCGTTGTCGCCAGCGGTAATCAGTATTACCAGCTTATTTCGTTCTTTCCTGAGCTAAAGGATGAGATCTCTTTTGTCGCGGAAAACGGCGCACTGGTTTACGAACATGGCAAGCAGTTGTTCCACGGCGAACTGACCCGACATGAATCGCGGATTGTTATTGGCGAGTTGCTAAAAGATAAGCAACTCAATTTTGTCGCCTGCGGTCTGCAAAGTGCATATGTCAGCGAAAATGCCCCCGAAGCATTCGTCGCACTGATGGCAAAACACTACCATCGCCTGAAACCTGTAAAAGATTATCAGGAGATTGACGACGTACTGTTCAAGTTTTCGCTCAACCTGCCGGATGAACAAATCCCGTTAGTGATCGACAAACTGCACATAGCGCTGGATGGCATTATGAAACCCGTCACCAGTGGTTTTGGCTTTATCGACTTGATTATTCCCGGTCTACATAAAGCAAACGGTATTTCGCGGTTACTGAAACGCTGGGATCTGTCACCGCAAAATGTGGTAGCGATTGGCGACAGCGGTAACGATGCGGAGATGCTGAAAATGGCGCGTTATTCCTTTGCGATGAGCAATGCTGCGGAAAACATTAAACAAATCGCCCGTTACGCTACCGATGATAATAATCATGAAGGCGCGCTGAATGTGATTCAGACGGTGCTGGAAAATAAACCGCCGTTTAATCTTTGATTATCGCCAATTCAGTTTATTGAGAAAGTGCATGTCATTATGCCGGATACGGCGTAACCGCCTTATTTGGCATACAAAATCATGAAAATTCAATATATTGCGATACACTGCCAGGTCTGATAAGCGTAGCGCACCAGGCAATCTTGCGTTTGTCATCAGTTTCAGTAGCCCTGACCATATCAGGGCTACTGATAATAACTTACTCGATCCCTTTACTACGCAGGTAATCTTCGTAATTACCGCTAAAGTCGATCACGCGTTCCGGGGTGATTTCCAGAATACGGGTCGCCAGGGAGCTTACAAACTCACGGTCGTGAGAAACAAAGATCAGCGTGCCCTGATACAGTTCCAGCGCCATGTTCAGCGACTCAATGGATTCCATATCCAGGTGGTTGGTCGGTTCGTCCATGATCAGAATGTTCGGCTTCTGCATCATCAACTTACCAAACAGCATCCGCCCTTTTTCCCCACCGGAAAGCACTTTGGCAGGCTTTTTGATGTCGTCCTGACTGAACAGCAAACGACCGAGAATGCTGCGTACCGCCTGCTCGTCATCGCCTTCCTGCTTCCACTGACTCATCCATTCGAACACGGTCAGATCATTTTCGAACTCATATTCATGGTCCTGGGCGTAGTAACCAATGCGCGCGTTCTCAGACCATTTTACGGTGCCGCTGTCCGGTTGCAGATCGCCCACCAGCGTTTTCAGCAGCGTTGATTTACCGACGCCGTTGGTACCCAGTACAGCCAGTTTTTCACCCACTTCCAGCAGCAGGTTGAGATTTTTAAACAGTGGACCGTTATCAAACCCTTTGGTCAGACCTTCCACTTCCAGCGCGTTACGGAACAGTTTCTTATCCTGCTCAAAACGGATGAACGGGTTCTGACGGCTGGAGGCTTTCACCTCTTCCAGTTTGATTTTATCAATCTGGCGCGCGCGCGAAGTTGCCTGGCGAGATTTCGAGGCGTTGGCACTAAAGCGGCTAACGAAAGATTGCAGCTCAGCAATCTGCGCTTTCTTCTTGGCGTTATCAGCCAGCAGACGCTCACGCGCCTGGGTCGCCGCCGTCATGTACTCATCGTAGTTGCCCGGATAAACGCGCAGCTCGCCGTAATCCAGATCCGCCATGTGGGTACAAACCATGTTAAGGAAGTGACGGTCGTGCGAGATGATGATCATGGTGCTGTCACGCTCATTCAGCACCTGTTCCAGCCAGCGAATGGTGTCGATGTCGAGGTTGTTGGTCGGTTCGTCGAGCAGGAGAATGTCCGGATCAGCAAACAGCGCCTGCGCCAGCAGCACACGCAGCTTCCAGCCAGGAGCAACTTCACTCATCGGGCCGTAGTGCTGTTCCACTGGAATTCCCACGCCAAGCAACAGTTCACCAGCGCGAGCTTCCGCAGAGTAACCGTCCATTTCGCCGTATTTCACTTCCAGATCGGCCACTTTATAGCCGTCTTCTTCACTCATTTCCGGCAAAGCATAGATGCGGTCACGCTCCTGCTTCACTTCCCACAACTCTTTATGCCCCATGATCACCGTATCCAGCACAGTGAACTCTTCAAAGGCAAACTGATCCTGACGCAGCTTACCAATGCGCTCGTTGGGATCGAGGGAAACGTTACCCAACGTCGGCTCTAAGTCGCCGCCGAGGATCTTCATAAAGGTGGATTTACCACTACCGTTCGCGCCAATCAGGCCGTAACGGTTGCCGCCGCCAAATTTGACGGAAATGTTTTCAAACAACGGCTTACTGCCGAACTGCATGGTGACGTTACTGGAAACTAACACAGGCGTATCCTGAAAAGAGATATGACAAACCGCGCATTATGCCATAAATCTGAAAGAAGATCCTGCTCCTCGCTTAAGGTCTACACTCAAGCCAAAGGCAAAAAATGTGATTTCGTACACATCTGATTTCACTGTGAGCTGGAATGAACTTATAATGCGCTTCCAATACTCTAATATTCTCAACCCAATGGCCTGCCAGGCACAAAATCTCGCTTAACATGAATATGAAATTGAAAACATTATTCGCAGCGGCCTTCGCTGTTGTCGGCTTTTGCAGTACCGCCTCTGCGGTAACTTATCCTCTGCCAACCGACGGGAGTCGCCTGGTTGGTCAGAATCAGGTGATCACCATTCCTGAAGGTAACACTCAGCCGCTGGAGTATTTTGCCGCCGAGTACCAGATGGGACTTTCCAATATGATGGAAGCGAACCCGGGTGTGGATACCTTCCTGCCGAAAGGCGGTACTGTACTGAACATTCCGCAGCAGCTGATCCTGCCGGATACCGTTCATGAAGGCATCGTCATTAACAGTGCAGAGATGCGTCTGTATTACTATCCGAAAGGGACCAACACCGTTATCGTGCTGCCGATCGGCATTGGTCAGTTAGGCAAAGACACGCCTATCAACTGGACCACCAAAGTTGAGCGTAAAAAAGCAGGCCCGACCTGGACGCCGACCGCTAAAATGCACGCAGAGTACCGCGCTGCGGGCGAACCGCTTCCGGCGGTCGTTCCGGCTGGTCCGGATAACCCGATGGGGCTGTATGCACTCTACATCGGTCGCCTGTACGCTATCCATGGCACCAACGCCAACTTCGGTATCGGCCTGCGTGTAAGTCATGGTTGTGTGCGTCTGCGTAACGAAGACATCAAATTCCTGTTCGAGAAAGTACCGGTCGGTACCCGCGTACAGTTTATTGATGAGCCGGTAAAAGCGACCACCGAGCCAGACGGCAGCCGTTATATTGAAGTCCATAACCCGCTGTCTACCACCGAAGCCCAGTTTGAAGGTCAGGAAATTGTGCCAATTACCCTGACGAAGAGCGTGCAGACAGTGACCGGTCAGCCAGATGTTGACCAGGTTGTTCTGGATGAAGCGATCAAAAATCGTTCCGGGATGCCGGTTCGTCTGAATTAATCTTCAAAACGTAAAGCAAAGGCGGACTCATAATCCGCCTTTTTAATTTGACAGACCTTATCCCGCCGGGATCATAACCAACAAAACATATCCCACCAGCGCCGCCCACAACAGCATCGGTATCGAATAAAGATGAAAACGCCACCAGATACGGCGATCGTTCGCCATCCGTAACGCAATCAAATTTGCCAGCGATCCGGGTAATAAACCAAAGCCCCCCACGTTTACCGCCCATGCCAGTAATAAAGACGGTGGCACATAATTGAGCAGCAAAATGGTACTCGGCACGTTACTGATCACCTGCGATAAACCGATCGCCGTTAACCATAATCCGGGTTCGGATAAATGACTCACGTTACTTAACACCCCCTGCAAAACTGGCAGTTGGGTTAGTAAATGGACGTCGATAAACATCGCCATAAACACCAGCAGCAGCGTCCAGTCCACACTGAGCACCACACGACGCGCCAGCAGCGCAAAGCCCGCCGCCACAATCACCAGTCCCCACAGCTCTTGTTTTAACTCCAGCGCCGTCAGAAAGACGATATACAGCCCCAGACAACTCCACACCAGCCGCGGTTTCCACTCCGGCGTTTGCACCCCCGTATGGTATTGCAGCGCCTTTCTAGGGAAACAACACCAGCACAACAGCAGGAGTGTCAGCATCATTGCGCCAGCCAGCGGTGCCATTTGGGCAATAAATCCGGCAAACGAAAGACCAGAACGTCCCCAGATAAGAATATTTTGCGGGTTGCCAATTGGCGTCAGTAGCGAACCAGCGTTGACTGCCAGCGCCTCAAAAATAATCAGCCGATTAACCGGAATCTCACACAGTCTTTTTAGCGTGATAGTCAGCGGAACAACTATAAACAGTGCGACATCGTTGGTCAGAAAGGTAGAAAGCAGCGCTGCCGCCAGTACCATAAACATCGCCAGCCGACGCTCCGTAGCAAAACGGCGCACCATTTTGCGCCCCAGCACATCAAAATAACCGCTTAACTCGACACCTTTGGTCAGCAGCATCAGGCCGCTTAAGGTGATGATGGTGTGCCAGTCGATAGCAGCAGGCCAGGATTTCGGTGCAAAGGGAACGAAAAAACTTAATCCGATGCCAACAAGAATTAATAACTGAAAAAAACGATCGCCTTGCAGCGTGCGTAAAAAAGGCAGGCTCATTTGGCACCGTGTTTCTGGGTAAACAAACGAAAGGCATCCAGCGTCTCTTCACTAACATGGTGCTCCATACCTTCCGCGTCGCGACGGGCGATTTCCGGACTGACGCCCAACACCAACAAGAAATTTTCGACTATCTGATGTCGCTCGCGGCTTTCCTGCGCCAGCTTCTCTCCTTCTGCCGTTAAAAACACGCCACGCCAGGGGATCATTTCAATCAGCCCCATGGTTGCCAGTCGCTTAAGCATTTTAGCCACCGTCGGTTGCGAAACCCCCAGACGAGCAGCCATGTCCACCTGACGAGCTTCCCCCACTTCCCTGATCAAGTCAGAAATCAGCTCAACGTAATCATCAATCAGCTCGCGCCGATGCGCCTCTCTGACCTGGCGGAACCCTTCAACGTGCTCTTCCACGTTCACTAACTGCGTCACTTTTTTTGCTGTTGGCGTACCTGCGCGACGACTCATTGTGCTTCCTCATTATGGTGACGCATACATAGCGTTCTCATTTCGTGCGCACATTGTAAACCAGAGTTGCGAGGGTACAAAAAATTAACGTTTTAGCAATAGCTATATAATATAGCCTGTGCTATATCTGTATGTAATGCAATCATCCCTCAAGGATCGATGGGATTAGCAAGTCAGGAGGTCTTATGAATGAGTTCAAGAGGTGTATGCGCGTGTTTAGTCATTCTCCCTTTAAAGTACGGTTAATGCTGCTCTCTATGTTGTGCGATATGGTCAACAACAAACCGCAGCAGGATAAACCTTCCGATAAATAGCGGCGTCGCGGTACGCCGCTTCACTCCTGCTTTTATGCAGGCACAACGCGTTTTGGTCTGAAAAACCCCACTTTTTGTCGGATTTGCAATCCCCTTCGCAAAAGATTTGTTCGTCGGTAGTTGACCTGAACAGCAGCTCGCTCTATCTTCTTGCAGCCCTGCGTATATTGCGGCTCGCGGATGCGGACCCCTTTCCCCTCTTCACGCACTCTTGCAGGTATTGACCCTTGACGCCAGGGTAAGCACATGGCGTTTGTTACGATAGTGGCATATGAATTTAACCCTCAAAGAATCGCTTGTTACCCGTAGCCGGGTATTTAGCCCGTGGACTGCGTTCTACTTTTTACAGTCGCTATTAATTAACCTCGGCTTAGGTTACCCCTTCAGTTTGCTCTACACCGCTGCGTTTACGGCTATTTTGCTTTTGCTATGGCGAACATTGCCTCGCGTACAAAAAGTTCTGGTCGGTATCAGTTCGCTGGTGGCGGCTTGTTATTTCCCTTTTGCTCAGGCCTACGGCGCGCCTAACTTCAATACATTGCTGGCATTGCACTCCACCAATATGGAAGAGTCGACCGAAATCCTGACGATTTTTCCGTGGTACAGCTACCTGGTCGGCATATTTATTTTTGCGCTCGGCGTAATAGCAATCAGGCGAAAAAAAGAGAGTGAAAAAGCGCGCTGGAATACCTTCGACAGCCTGTGCCTGGTATTCAGTGTGGCGACATTTTTTGTTGCTCCCGTGCAAAACCTGGCCTGGGGCGGCGTATTTAAACTGAAAGATACTGGCTATCCGGTATTTCGTTTTGCTAAGGATGTCATCGTCAATAATAACGAGGTGATTGAAGAGCAAGAACGGATGGCAAAACTTTCCGGAATGAAAGATACCTGGACGGTCACTGCCGTTAAGCCGAAGTATCAGACCTATGTGGTGGTGATCGGAGAAAGCGCGCGTCGCGATGCCCTCGGTGCCTTTGGCGGTCACTGGGACAATACCCCGTTTGCCAGCAGCGTTAACGGTTTGATATTTGCTGACTACATTGCCGCCAGTGGCTCCACGCAGAAATCGCTTGGCTTAACGCTCAATCGCGTTGTCGATGGCAAACCACAGTTTCAGGATAACTTTGTCACCCTGGCAAATCGCGCGGGCTTCCAGACCTGGTGGTTTTCCAACCAGGGCCAAATCGGCGAATACGATACCGCCATCGCCAGCATCGCCAAACGAGCAGATGAAGTGTACTTCCTGAAAGAAGGTAATTTTGAAGCAGATAAAAACACGAAAGACGAAGCGTTACTGGATATGACCGCTCAAGTGCTGGCGCAAGAGCACTCGCAACCGCAGCTGATTGTTCTACATCTGATGGGCTCGCATCCGCAGGCCTGCGACCGGACACAAGGAAAATACGAAACCTTTGTGCAATCGAAAGAAACGTCGTGCTATCTCTATACCATGACGCAAACAGACGATTTACTGCGCAAGCTGTACGATCAGTTACGCAACAGCGGCAGCAGCTTCTCGCTGGTTTACTTTTCTGACCACGGTCTGGCCTTTAAAGAGCGCGGCAAAGACGTGCAATACCTTGCCCATGATGATAAGTATCAGCAAAATTTCCAGGTGCCTTTTATGGTCATTTCCAGCGACGATAAAGCGCATCGGGTGATTAAAGCCCGCCGCTCGGCCAATGACTTCTTAGGCTTTTTCTCGCAGTGGACGGGAATTAAAGCGAAGGAAATAAATATCAAATACCCGTTTATATCTGAGAAGAAAGCCGGGCCGATATACATCACCAACTTCCAGTTACAGAAGGTGGATTACAACCATCTCGGAACCGATATTTTCGACCCGAAACCTTAAAACAAAAAAATCCGCCCCGAGAGGCGGATTTTTTATATCACCGAAGTGATTAGAAGCGGTAACCAACACCGGCAATCCAGGTGCCTACGTCAACGCTACGAATACGGCTCTGCTCGTAAGAGAAGTCCAGAGCAACGTTTTCCATCGGGTTGAACTGCAGACCAGCACCGTAGGAGAAACCGTAGTCGCTGGTGTCGTGTTTGTAGGTCGGGTATTCAGTGGTCTGGAATTTACCATAACCCACACCCACTACACCGTAGATGCTTGCCCAGTCGTTAATGCGGTAAGCCGGACCAGCAGTGATGCCGTAGTACTGGTTTTTGTTGTAGTCACCAGAGCTTGCAGTACGGCTTTTCTCGGTGTAAGTGAAAGAACCGATCACACCCAGCGGGCTGTTGTCTTCTTCATAGCGGTATTTCAGGTTGAAACCGCCCATTTTGTTCATTTGGCCCTGAGCGTCGCTCTGTGCGTAACCGCCAGTTACAGTAGAAGTCGCAGCTACGGAAGTACCTGCGGTGAAAGCCAGAACTGCGGCCAGTGCTGAAAGACATGCAATTTTTTTCATAACCACCTCAAATGTGATTCAAATAAGTCCTAAGTTTTAAATATATCAAAAATTAATGGGAAACTCTTCGCGATTTATGATGTCTAACGGGCCATTTCATGTAACAGAACGTTTCCATACACCGCTATCCATCTAAATTTAAATCACTTTTTCAGAGAACTGCGTAAGTATTACGCATGTTTTCCCTGTCATTCATCCAGATTATTCCTAATCACCAGACTAATGATTCCATCAATCCTGGCGCATTTTAGTCAAAACGGGGGAAAATTTTTTCAACAAATGCTCAACCAGCATTGGGTATATCCAGTACACTCCACGCTTTACTTAGGTTTAGATATTTGTGGGAGAAAGGATGCCTGGTTCATTACGTAAAATGCCGGTCTGGTTACCAATAGTCATATTGCTCGTTGCCATGGCGTCTATTCAGGGTGGAGCCTCGTTAGCTAAGTCACTTTTTCCTCTGGTGGGCGCACCGGGGGTCACTACGCTGCGTCTGGCATTAGGCACGCTGATCCTCATCGCGTTCTTTAAGCCATGGCGACTGCGCTTTGCCAAAGAGCAACGATTACCGCTGTTGTTTTACGGCGTTTCGCTGGGTGGAATGAATTATCTTTTTTATCTTTCTATTCAGACGGTACCGCTGGGTATTGCGGTGGCGCTGGAGTTCACCGGACCACTGGCGGTGGCACTGTTCTCTTCTCGTCGCCCGGTAGATTTCGTCTGGGTTGTGCTGGCGGTTCTTGGTCTGTGGTTCCTGCTACCGCTGGGGCAAGACGTTTCCCATGTCGATTTAACCGGCTGTGCGCTGGCACTGGGGGCCGGGGCTTGTTGGGCTATTTACATTTTAAGTGGGCAACGTGCTGGAGCGGAACATGGCCCTGCGACGGTGGCAATTGGTTCGTTGATTGCAGCGTTAATTTTCGTGCCAATTGGAACGCTTCAGGCTGGTGAAGCACTCTGGCACTGGTCGGTTATTCCATTGGGTCTGGCTGTCGCTATTCTCTCGACCGCTCTGCCTTATTCGCTGGAAATGATTGCCCTCACCCGTTTGCCAACACGCACATTTGGTACGCTAATGAGCATGGAACCGGCGCTGGCTGCCGTTTCCGGGATGATTTTCCTCGGAGAAACACTGACACCCATACAGCTGCTGGCGCTCGGCGCTATCATCGCCGCTTCAATGGGTTCTACGCTGACAGTACGCAAAGAGAGCAAAATAAAAGAATTAGACATAAATTAAATTTACATTTCTGCATGGTTATGCATAACCATGCAGATTTTCTCGCTACTTTTCCTCTACGCCGTCTTTATATATCGAATTATGCAAAAGCATATTTATTCCGAAAATTCCTGGCGAGCAAATAAATAAGAATTGTTCTTATTAATATATCTAACTCATTGAGTTTTTTATTGGTTTTGTTTTTTCACGCTTGTTACCACTATTAGTGTGATAGGAACAGCCAGAATAGCGGAACACATAGCTGGTGCTATACTTAGTCTCGTTAATTACTGGGACATAACATCAAGAGGATATGAAATTATGAGTACCGCTAAATTAGTTAAATCAAAAGCGACCAATCTGCTTTATACCCGCAACGATGTCTCTGACAGCGAGAAAAAAGCAACAGTAGAGTTGCTGAATCGCCAGGTTATCCAGTTTATTGATCTTTCTTTGATTACCAAACAAGCGCACTGGAACATGCGCGGCGCTAACTTCATTGCCGTACATGAAATGCTGGATGGCTTCCGCACTGCACTGATCGATCATCTGGATACCATGGCAGAACGTGCAGTGCAGCTGGGCGGTGTAGCTCTGGGGACCACTCAAGTTATCAACAGCAAAACTCCGCTGAAAAGTTACCCGCTGGACATCCACAACGTTCAGGATCACCTGAAAGAGCTGGCTGACCGTTACGCAATCGTCGCTAATGACGTACGCAAAGCGATTGACGAAGCGAAAGATGACGACACCGCAGATATCCTGACCGCCGCGTCTCGCGACCTGGATAAATTCCTGTGGTTTATCGAGTCTAACATCGAATAAATCCATCGCTGATGGTGCAGAACTTTAGTACACGATAAAAGCGGCTTCCTGACAGGAGGCCGTTTTGTTTTGTAGCCCGCCTCAACGCACTTATTTAGTGCATCCATCTGCTATCCCCAGCTGGTTAAGTAAATTTTTTGTATCCACATCATCACACAATCGTTACATAAAGATTGTTTTTTCATCATGTTTTACGCTAAATAATCACTGTGTTGAGTGCACAATTTTAGCGCACCAGTTTGGTGCCCCAGAATGGTGCATCTTCAGGGTATTGCCCTATAAATCGTGCATCACGTTTTTGCCGCATCTCGAAAAATCAATGAGTTGCAAAACTGGCACGATTTTTTCATATATGTGAATGTCACGCAGGGGATCGTCCCGTGGATAGAAAAAAGGAAATGCTATGAAGTCTGTATTAAAAGTTTCACTGGCTGCACTGACCCTGGCTTTTGCGGTTTCTTCTCATGCCGCGGATAAAAAATTAGTTGTCGCGACGGATACTGCCTTCGTTCCGTTTGAATTTAAACAGGGCGATAAATACGTGGGCTTTGACGTTGATCTGTGGGCTGCCATCGCTAAAGAACTGAAGCTGGATTACGAACTGAAGCCGATGGATTTCAGTGGGATCATTCCGGCACTGCAAACCAAAAACGTCGATCTGGCGCTGGCGGGCATTACCATCACCGACGAGCGTAAAAAAGCGATCGATTTCTCTGACGGCTACTACAAAAGCGGCCTGTTAGTGATGGTGAAAGCTAACAATAACGATGTGAAAAGCGTGAAAGATCTCGACGGGAAAGTGGTTGCTGTGAAGAGCGGAACTGGCTCCGTTGATTACGCGAAAGCAAACATCAAAACTAAAGATCTGCGTCAGTTCCCGAACATCGATAACGCCTATATGGAACTGGGCACCAACCGCGCAGACGCCGTTCTGCACGATACGCCAAACATTCTGTACTTCATCAAAACCGCCGGTAACGGTCAGTTCAAAGCGGTAGGTGACTCTCTGGAAGCACAGCAATACGGTATTGCGTTCCCGAAAGGTAGCGACGAGCTGCGTGACAAAGTCAACGGCGCGTTGAAAACCCTGCGCGAGAACGGAACTTACAACGAAATCTACAAAAAATGGTTCGGTACTGAACCGAAATAATAACGCTGCGCCTGTAAAGCGCACTGGCAGTTCCCTCTCCCCGCCGGGGAGAGGATTAGGGTGAAGGGCGCAAACCCGCTCCGGGGCCATTAATTACCCTGAATTTGATTATTTACACCACGGTAACAGGAACAACATATGCAGTTTGACTGGAGTGCCATCTGGCCTGCCATTCCGCTTCTGATTGAAGGTGCCAAAATGACCCTGTGGATTTCGGTCCTCGGTCTGGCTGGCGGTCTGGTGATCGGATTGTTGGCAGGTTTTGCACGCACCTTCGGTGGTTGGATAGCCAACCACGTCGCGCTGGTCTTTATTGAAGTGATCCGCGGCACACCTATCGTCGTCCAGGTGATGTTTATCTATTTCGCCCTGCCGATGGCGTTTAACGATTTACGCATCGACCCGTTTACTGCGGCGGTGGTCACCATCATGATCAACTCCGGCGCGTACATTGCGGAAATCACGCGTGGTGCGGTGCTGTCTATTCACAAAGGTTTTCGTGAAGCAGGACTGGCGCTCGGTCTTTCACGTTGGGAAACCATTCGCTACGTCATTTTACCGCTGGCACTGCGTCGTATGCTGCCGCCGCTGGGTAACCAGTGGATCATCAGCATTAAAGACACTTCGCTGTTTATTGTTATCGGCGTGGCGGAACTGACCCGTCAGGGGCAAGAAATTATTGCCGGTAACTTCCGCGCCCTTGAGATCTGGAGCGCCGTGGCGGTGTTCTATCTGATTATTACCCTGGTGCTGAGCTTTATTCTGCGTCGTCTGGAAAGAAGGATGAAAATCCTGTGATTGAATTTAAAAACGTCTCCAAGCATTTTGGTCCAACCCAGGTGCTGCACAATATCGATTTGAACATTGCTCAGGGCGAAGTCGTGGTGATTATCGGGCCGTCCGGTTCCGGTAAATCGACCCTGCTGCGCTGCATCAACAAACTGGAAGAAATCACCTCCGGCGATCTGATTGTCGATGGCCTGAAGGTTAACGATCCGAAAGTTGATGAGCGCCTGATTCGCCAGGAAGCGGGTATGGTGTTCCAGCAGTTTTACCTCTTCCCGCATCTGACGGCGCTGGAAAACGTCATGTTTGGCCCGCTACGCGTGCGTGGCGCGAACAAAGAAGAGGCGGAAAAACTGGCGCGTGAGCTGCTGGCGAAAGTCGGTCTGGCAGAGCGTGCACATCACTACCCTTCCGAACTTTCTGGTGGTCAACAGCAGCGTGTGGCGATTGCCCGCGCGCTGGCGGTGAAGCCGAAAATGATGCTGTTTGATGAACCGACTTCCGCTCTTGACCCGGAACTGCGCCATGAAGTGCTGAAGGTTATGCAGGATCTGGCTGAAGAAGGGATGACGATGGTGATCGTGACCCACGAAATCGGTTTTGCCGAGAAAGTAGCTTCGCGCCTGATCTTTATCGACAAAGGCCGGATTGCAGAAGATGGCGATCCGCAGGTGTTGATCAAGAACCCGCCGAGCCAGCGCTTGCAGGAATTTTTGCAGCACGTCTCTTAACTTCTCTGCCTCCCTTTCCCCCGAAAGGGAGGCACACCAGATTCCTCTCATTTAAAATCGCCCAGCCTCCAGCATCTATACTTATCTTTTTGCTCTGTTTTCTCACTGGAGGAGTCATGCGGTGGATCCTGTTCATCCTCTTCTGCCTGTTGGGCGCACCTGCCCACGCGGTATCCATACCCGGCGTTACAACCACAACGACAACGGACTCAACGACTGAACCGGCCCCGGAACCGGATATCGAACAAAAAAAAGCGGCCTATGGCGCACTGGCGGATGTGCTGGATAATGACACCTCGCGTAAAGAGTTGATCGACCAGTTGCGCACCGTCGCCGCGACGCCCCCTGCGGAACCCGTACCGAAGATCGTGCCGCCGACGCTGGTTGAAGAGCAAACCGTGCTGCAAAAAGTCACCGAAGTCAGCCGCCATTATGGTGAAGCCCTTTCCGCCCGCTTCGGACAACTTTATCGCAATATCACCGGCTCCCCGCATAAGCCGTTTAATCCACAAACCTTCAGCAATGCGTTGACCCATTTTTCAATGTTAGCGGTATTAGTGTTTGGTTTTTACTGGCTGATTCGCCTGTGCGCACTTCCGCTGTATCGCAAAATGGGCCAGTGGGCGCGGCAAAAAAATCGTGAGCGCAGTAACTGGTTGCAGCTTCCGGCGATGATTATCGGGGCGTTTATTATCGACCTGCTGTTACTGGCACTGACATTATTTGTCGGTCAGGTTTTAAGCGACAACCTGAATGCGGGCAGTCGCACCATCGCTTTCCAACAAAGTTTGTTTCTCAACGCCTTTGCCCTGATTGAATTTTTCAAAGCCGTACTACGCCTGATTTTTTGCCCAAACGTGGCTGAACTGCGCCCGTTCACGATTCATGACGAGACCGCCCGTTACTGGAGTCGTCGCCTGAGCTGGTTAAGCAGCCTGATTGGCTATGGTCTGATTGTGGCTGTGCCGATTATCTCTAATCAGGTGAATGTACAGATAGGTGCACTGGCGAACGTCATCATTATGCTGTGCATGACCGTCTGGGCGTTGTACCTGATTTTTCGTAATAAAAAAGAGATCACCCAGCATTTGCTCAACTTTGCGGAGCATTCGCTGGCCTTTTTCAGCCTGTTTATCCGCGCCTTTGCGCTGGTGTGGCACTGGCTGGCAAGCGCCTATTTTATCGTGCTGTTTTTCTTTTCGTTGTTCGATCCGGGCAACAGCCTGAAATTTATGATGGGTGCAACGGTGCGCAGCCTGGCGATTATTGGTATCGCAGCATTTGTTTCCGGTATGTTTTCCCGCTGGTTGGCGAAAACCATCACCCTCTCGCCACATACTCAGCGTAACTATCCCGAGCTGCAAAAACGGCTGAATGGATGGCTTTCGGCGGCACTGAAAACAGCGCGTATTCTGACAGTCTGCGTGGCGGTAATGCTGCTGTTGAGCGCATGGGGATTGTTCGATTTCTGGAACTGGCTGCAAAACGGAGCGGGGCAGAAAACCGTAGATATCCTGATCCGTATCGCACTCATTCTTTTCTTCTCGGCGGTTGGCTGGACGGTGCTCGCCAGTTTGATAGAAAACCGGCTGGCTTCGGATATTCATGGCCGCCCGCTACCCAGCGCCCGTACGCGAACCCTGCTGACGCTGTTCCGTAACGCGCTGGCGGTGATTATCAGTACCATCACCATCATGATTGTGTTGTCGGAAATCGGCGTCAATATCGCGCCATTGCTGGCAGGTGCCGGGGCATTAGGTCTGGCTATCTCGTTTGGTTCGCAAACGCTGGTGAAAGATATTATTACCGGAGTATTTATTCAGTTTGAAAACGGCATGAACACTGGAGATTTGGTGACTATCGGGCCGTTGACCGGCACTGTGGAACGGATGTCGATTCGCTCCGTGGGCGTGCGCCAGGATACCGGGGCGTATCACATCATTCCGTGGTCTTCGATAACCACCTTTGCTAACTTCGTCCGCGGTATTGGTTCGGTAGTGGCAAACTACGATGTTGATCGCCATGAAGATGCTGATAAAGCCAATCAGGCACTGAAAGATGCGGTAGCAGAATTGATGGAAAACGAAGAAATTCGCGGGCTGGTTATTGGTGAACCGAACTTTGCCGGGATTGTCGGCTTAAGCAATACCGCGTTTACACTGCGTGTTTCGTTCACCACGCTGCCACTCAAACAGTGGACGGTCCGCTTTGCCCTCGACAGCCAGGTGAAAAAACATTTCGACCTGGCGGGTGTTCGCGCGCCGGTGCAGACTTATCAGGTGCTGCCAGCTCCGGGCGCGGCCCCGGCTGAACCGTTGCCGCCGGGGGAGCCAACGCTTTAACGCTGGCGATTGACAAAACGGCGGCGCTGCTCGTCGTTCATAAAGGTCCAGGCTATAAAGCGGCTCTGCTTTTGCCCCTGGGCCATCTCTTTTTTTACCACCTTCACCGCACCTACGTCCGTCAGAGCACGATACAACGGCGGTAAGTTTTCACCACGAGATACCAGCGAGGTAAACCACATCACCTGCTTCGCGAAGCCTTTGCTCTCTTCAATCATCTTTTTGATAAAAGCGACCTCACCGCCTTCACACCACAACTCCTGTTGCTGACCACCAAAGTTCAGTGCATCGTCTTTGTTCAGCCCCAGGTTACGGCGTTTACGTTCACTACCTGCCCGTGCCGCAGCGGCGGAATCGTGGAATGGCGGGTTACACAAGGTCGCATCGTATTGCTCGTTTTTATGGATGATGCCGTTAAAAATCGCCCCACTCTCTTTTTGCCGACGCAGACGAATAGCGCGGTTAAGCCCCGGATTAGCACTGATGATCGCCTGCGCACTGCTTAACGCCTGGCTGCTGGTTTCACTACCGGTAAAACGCCAGCCATATTCATGTACGCCAATCAGCGGATAAATACAGTTCGCACCAACGCCGATATCCAGAATGCTGGCATTAGCTGGAATTGTTCCGCTTGCTTCAGCCAGTAAATCGGCAAGGTGATGAATATAATCCGCCCGGCCCGGTACTGGCGGGCAGAGAAAACCGTCCGGGATATCCCAGTTCGCTACGGCGTAAAAATGGGCCAGCAACGCCTTATTGAGCGCCTTCACCGCCAGCGGATTGGCAAAGTCTACGCTTTGCTCCCCGGCGGGTGTAAGCGTGAGGAATTGCCTGAGTTCAGGATTGACCTGACAAAGCGTGGCGAGATCGTAGCGGCTGTGATGACGGTTGCGCGGATGCAACCCCGGTTTCTGGGCGGACATAGCATTCTCCTTTAAGCAGCGGCGTAAGATACCCGCATAACGCGACAGGGTAAATATCTGGCTGCGTTTATCATTTCTAAAAACCTTCACATGGCTATGGTTTATGGCAATTCACCATAAAAATCATCATCATGCATGTCATTGATTTGTCTTATTTTGTAAAAACATATCGTTCAAAAAACAAGCACATCTCTGTCAATTTTTTACGTCATTTTCATCGCGCAGGCGACCTACACTTATCTGGCACTACCCGTTGTATTTATGAGGATGTCATTATGAAAAAGTGCCTCACACTACTGATTGCCACCGTCCTGAGCGGAATCTCTCTCACGGCTTATGCCGCGCAACCGATGAGTAACCTGGACAGAGGTCAACTACGGCCCGCCGGTACCGTTTCGGCAACTGGCGCATCAAACCTAAGCGATCTGGAGGATAAACTGGCAGAAAAAGCGCGCGAACAAGGCGCGAAAGGTTATGTCATTAATTCCGCAGGCGGAAATGACCAGATGTTCGGTACTGCAATCATCTACAAATAACCCCACCAACGTAACTGCATTCGTCTCTGGATGCAGTTTTCGTCCGATTTGTAAGCAAAAAACATCAAATATGAACGCAATGTAAATAAATGTATTTCTTTTTCGCGCAATGGGTGATAGAAAATCGCGCCAAGTGATAATGCTTATCAAAATTATTATCACTTGCACGTACGCTATCACGGGATTAACAGTGGCATCGCATCCGCAGAGATGCTTTCTCGTGACAGTGAAAATTTCACCATATAAGAAAAAGTCACCTGCAAAATGGAAAACAATCGCAATTTCCCTGCCAGACAATTTCATTCGCTCACGTTCTTTGCCGGTCTTTGTATTGGTATTACGCCTGTGGCACAGGCACTCGCTGCCGAAGGGCAAGCTAACGCGGATGACACGCTGGTTGTCGAAGCATCAACGCCTTCGCTTTATGCGCCACAACAATCTGCCGATCCGAAATTCTCGCGTCCGGTAGCGGATACTACCCGCACGATGACGGTGATTTCTGAACAAGTGATTAAAGATCAGGGTGCAACCAACCTTACCGACGCGCTCAAAAACGTCCCCGGCGTGGGTGCGTTTTTTGCGGGTGAGAACGGTAACTCCACCACTGGCGACGCCATTTATATGCGCGGTGCCGATACCTCTAACAGTATTTATATCGATGGCATTCGCGATATCGGCAGCGTCTCGCGCGACACCTTCAATACCGAGCAGGTCGAAGTAATTAAAGGGCCGTCCGGCACCGACTACGGGCGCAGCGCACCGACAGGCTCGATCAATATGATCAGCAAACAGCCGCGCAATGATTCCGGCATTGACGCCTCCGCCAGTATTGGCAGCGCCTGGTTCCGCCGCGGCACGCTGGACGTCAATCAGGTCATTGGTGATACCACTGCGGTGCGCCTGAATGTAATGGGCGAAAAAACGCACGATGCCGGACGCGACAAAGTCAAAAATGAGCGTTACGGCGTCGCCCCTTCTGTCGCTTTTGGCCTTGGTACAGCGAATCGTTTGTATCTTAATTATCTGCATGTCACCCAGCACAACACGCCAGACGGCGGCATTCCGACTATCGGTTTACCGGGTTATTCTGCCCCATCTGCGGGAACAGCAGCCCTGAATCATTCCGGAAAAGTTGATACTCATAACTTTTACGGCACAGATTCCGATTACGACGATTCGATCACCGACACCGCTACCATGCGTTTTGAGCACGACATCAACGATAACGCCACCATTCGCAACACTACGCGTTGGTCGCGCGTAAAGCAGGATTACCTGATGACGGCGATTATGGGTGGAGCGTCGAATATTACCCAGCCCACCAGCGATGTGAATAGCTGGACGTGGTCACGCACGGCGAATACCAAAGATGTGAGTAACAAAATTCTCACCAACCAGACCAACCTGACCTCGACATTCTATACCGGCGCTATCGGTCATGATCTCAGTACCGGCGTGGAATTTACCCGCGAAACACAGACTAACTATGGCGTTAATCCGGTGACGTTACCGGCGGTAAATATTTATCATCCTGACAGCAGCATTCATCCCGGCGGCCTGACGCGCAACGGCGCAAACGCCAATGGTCAGACGGATACCTTCGCAATTTATGCCTTCGATACGCTGCAAATCACCCGTGATTTTGAGCTGAACGGCGGGATCCGTCTGGATAATTATCATACTGAATATGACAGTGCTACCGCCTGCGGCGGCAGCGGGCGCGGTGCCATCACCTGCCCTGCTGGCGTGGCAAAAGGTTCTCCGGTCACCACCGTCGACACCGCCAAGTCGGGCAATCTGGTGAACTGGAAAGCCGGGGCGCTGTATCACCTGACGGAAAACGGCAATGTCTATATTAACTATGCCGTTTCCCAGCAGCCGCCGGGCGGCAACAACTTCGCCCTTGCGCAGTCTGGCAGCGGTAACAGTGCCAACCGCACCGATTTTAAACCACAAAAAGCCAACACCAGCGAGATTGGCACCAAATGGCAGGTTCTGGATAAACGCCTGCTACTTACCGCCGCGCTGTTCCGTACTGATATTGAAAATGAAGTTGAGCAAAATGATGACGGGACTTATTCGCAATATGGTAAGAAACGTGTCGAAGGCTACGAGATATCCGTGGCCGGGAATATCACCCCCGCATGGCAGATGATTGGCGGCTATACCCAGCAAAAAGCAACTATCAAAAACGGCAAAGATGTTGCCCAGGATGGTTCCTCATCGCTGCCGTATACCCCGGAACACGCCTTCACCTTATGGAGCCAGTATCAGGCAACCGATGATATTTCTGTTGGTGCGGGCGCACGGTATATCGGCAGTATGCATAAAGGTTCAGACGGCGCGGTGGGAACGCCAGCGTTTACCGAAGGTTATTGGGTCGCCGACGCCAAACTGGGGTATCGGGTTAATCGCAATCTCGACTTCCAGCTAAACGTCTACAACCTGTTTGATACCGATTACGTCGCCTCAATCAATAAGAGCGGCTACCGTTATCACCCGGGCGAGCCAAGAACCTTCTTGCTCACAGCTAATATGCATTTCTGATTCAGATGTGGGGCGCAAGGCTCACTAATGTTGATGGCGAGAGCAGGACTGCCTGATGCGCTGCGCTTATCAGGCCTACAAGGTTGTGCAATACACTGAATTCACATCATTTGGTAGGCCGGATAAGGCGTTCACGCCGCATCCGGCACCTGAGCACCATTGCCTGCTGTTAAAAATCGGTGTGGGGCGCAGGCCCCACTTTTTGGAGAACTTGTATGATGTACCACATTCCCGGCGTGTTATCGCCACAGGACGTCGCCCGTTTTCGCGAACAACTGGAACAAGCCGAATGGGTGGATGGGCGCGTCACCACCGGCGCACAAGGTGCGCAAGTTAAGAACAATCAACAAGTAGACACCCGCAGCGCCCTGTACGCCGCCCTGCAAAATGAGGTGCTGAACGCGGTTAACCAACATGCTTTGTTCTTTGCTGCGGCCTTGCCGCGTACCCTTTCCACGCCGCTGTTTAATCGCTATCAGAACAATGAAACCTATGGTTTTCATGTGGATGGCGCAGTACGCAGCCATCCACAAAACGGCTGGATGCGCACTGACCTTTCTGCCACGCTGTTTTTAAGCGATCCAGAAAGCTACGACGGCGGCGAACTGGTCGTTAATGACACCTTCGGGCAACATCGGGTAAAACTCCCGGCAGGCGATCTGGTGTTGTATCCCTCCAGCAGCCTGCATTGCGTGACACCCGTAACCCGCGGCGTGCGAGTGGCATCATTTATGTGGATCCAGTCGATGATCCGTGATGATAAAAAGCGCGCCATGCTGTTTGAACTGGACAACAATATTCAGTCGCTGAAAAGCCGCTACGGCGAAAGTGAAGAGATCCTGTCACTGCTCAATCTTTATCATAATCTGCTGCGGGAATGGTCGGAGATCTGACGCTTGAACTGCCCGAGTTCGTCCCTATATTAGCTACACTTAACTGTACAAGTATTGATATGGGGAGGACGATATGGCATCCGGTTGGGCTAATGATGACGCCGTCAACGAACAGATCAACAGTACAATTGAAGATGCGATTGCCCGCGCTCGGGGTGAAATTCCGCGTGGCGAAAGCCTGTATGAATGTGAAGAGTGCGGTGCCCCTATCCCGCAGGCCCGTCGGGAAGCCATTCCTGGCGTGCGCTTATGCATTCATTGCCAACAGGAGAAAGATTTACAAAAACCAGCTTATACAGGATATAATCGCAGAGGTTCGAAAGACAGCCAGTTACGTTAACTGCAACTGACGGGATGTTTAGTGAGTGTAATTTGTATTTTGCGTGGCATTCCGTGCCTTTAACGCTGCCGTGAGCACCACGCGGTACAAAACGGATTCATAAATACAACAAATAAATGGTTTATCAGTATGTTAGATATCAATCAATTTATTTGAACAAGGCGGTCAATTCTCTTCGATTTTATCTCTCGTAAAAAAACGTGATACTCATCACATCGACGAAACAACGTCACTTATACAAAAATCACCTGCGAGAGATTAATTATGAAAACTATCAATACTGTTGTTGCTGCTATGGCTCTTTCAACTCTGTCATTTGGCGTGTTCGCGGCGGAACCGGTAACGGCATCCCAGGCACAGAACATGAATAAAATCGGCGTGGTTTCTGCCGATGGCGCATCCACCCTCGATGCCCTGGAAGCGAAACTGGCTGAGAAAGCCGCGGCGGCCGGTGCCAGTGGATACAGCATTACTTCCGCCACCAACAACAATAAATTAAGCGGTACTGCGGTAATTTATAAGTAATTCGTAGGACAGATAAGGCGTTTACGCCGCATCCGGCAACAGATGCCTGATGCGACGCTACCGCGTCTTATCAGACCTACAAAATCCGAACCGTTGGCTGGATCAGGCGTTTACGCTACGTTCAGCACAAGTATTTCCCTGTCTGTTTGCCGACAGACGCATATGCTCTAACCCTCATTGATCCTATGTTACCCTTGTTCGCCCGTCCGCCACTGGACGGGCTTTTTTTTAGCTGGCTAACTGCTGACAGAAAGCCTGCAACGTCTCTTCCGGCATACCAATCTGCCGCGCCGCATCACAAATGGCCTGCCAGCTTCCCGCATCCAGTGGAATCCCCTGCTCCTGCCGTTCGCGACGCGTGTTCACTTCCCACTCGCCCGGTAGCAAAATCGGTTTATCTTCATCATGCGGCGAGGCTTTCACCCACTCGGCAAAGGCTTCGGTCTGTGCACTACAATCCGGCGCGCCGAACAGTTCCGGGTTGATAATGATAGTGGTCATGCAGTTAAGAATGGCATCGGGACTGGTTTGTAACGTTTCCTGATGCGTCGTTTTACCGCCAGAAAGCGCCCCGCCAAGAATTTCACACATCGCTGCAAGGGCGTAGCCTTTATGTTCGGCAAAGGTCAACAGCGAACCCAACGGCGACTCCTGCATTACCGCCGGATTTGTCGTCGGCACGCCGTTAACGTCAATCAGGCAACCTGGCGGCACGGGGACGCCTTTATGCCAGGCGACGCGGGTTTTGCCAAATGCAATGGCGCTGGTGGCGTAATCGAGCAACAGCGGGAAATTATCTTTACGAGGGAAAACCACACAGAACGGATTGGTGCCAAAGCGGCTGTCGCGACCGTGGAACGGCGCGACCATTGGAATACCGACCACGCTAACAAAGTGGATAGAGACAAACCCCGCCGCCGCGCACTGTTCTGCCCAGTAACCGATACGGCCGATATGATGCGAGTTATGTAGCGCCACGGCGGCAATGCCGTGCTGACGCGCTTTCTCAATCCCCAGCGCCATCGCTTCGTGTGCCGCGACCTGACCAAATGCGCGATCGCCATCGAGCGTGACCGCCGCCCCCGCTTCTTTAACGACTTTGGCATGATGGTTAATTTGCAGATGCCCCTGACTCCAGGAGCGCACATAGCTTGGGATCATGCCAATACCATGTGAATCATGCCCTGCCAGGTTTGCCGCGATTAAATGATCGGCGACTAATTTCGCTTCTTGTTCCTCACTACCCATCTGACGAAATACAGCCTGAATAAAACTGTGCAGCGTCTGAGCATCAAAGCGATGACCACTTACCATGGTTAACTCCTGTTTATGTTATGTGTTTGTTGTTTTTTTATGCTGCACGCCGGGCGCGGGAAGGTCAATAAAGATGCAGGAATTTCATATTGCGGTGGGGTAAAAGCCGGATGACATGGCTCATCCGGCTGAGATAAAAATTAAAATGCCTGATTAACGCGCGCCAGGCCGTCGCTGATAGTTGCCGCTTCACCCGTAGCCATCAGGCAGCAAGCCATCTGGATTTTCAGCGATTCGGGAATCGGTTCGCTGCCAGCAAGGCAACGCTCAATCCACTGCGCCGTGGTTTCCGGATCTTTTGCTTGTGGCAGTAACTCGCTACCAGCAGTGTCCTGTTTTTCATACAGTACCCGCATCCCTTCACGGTCAATGAGATTGATCTGCGGGCAGCGCTGCGGATTAGCATACACTTCACCTTCAGTACCATGCATAAGTAGCGCCCGCCCGCCGATATCGCTAAAGAACTTCGCGACGCGTCCAATGTATTCCGGATGCGAAACGCTGGAAAGACGCAGTGCCTCACCTTCGGCAAATGGCGTCGCCAGTTTCGCCAGGGTATGTGCACTGTTACGCACGCCCATCCGCCAGCGCATCGCCAGTTGTTTTTCCAGCGGCGGGCAAAACGCGCCGACAGGCATAAAGACAGGTTGATGTTCGTCGAGCTTCGCCTGCGCCTGCCCGCCGTGCAACGTTGGTGTAATACCCATCAGTTCGAAAATGGTTTCAGTCAGCACGCGGGTTGGATCTTCGCTAACCCCGTGAACCACCACGGGAAAACCAAGTTTGTGCAGCAGAATCGCCAGCAACGGCGTCAGATTGGCCTGTTTACGCGCGCCGTTGTAACTGGGGATGACAATCGGCATCGGCTTGCCTGCAGGCGGCGTCAGCTTGATGGTGTGATTTTGCATGGCTTCGTAAAAGCCGAGCATCTCTGCTTCCCCTTCCCCTTTGATACGTAGCGCAATCAATACGCCGCCCAACTCAAGGTCAGGGACTTCACTATTGAGCATATGGGCATACAGACCGCGCGCAGTATCCCGGTCTAAATCGCGCGCGTGGTTTTTCCCGCGCCCGATCTCTTTAATGATTTTGCGATAGTCCATTTACGACTCCTTACCTGACTCACATCATTAACGCCGCCGACGGCGTGGGGATTTCGTTTTTTCTTTCTTTTTAACTATACCTTCAGGGAATTCCGGTTGCTCTATCGGAAATACCGGTAATGCATCCAGTAGTCGCTTGCCATAATTTTTTGTCAGCAAGCGTTTGTCGTAGATAACCACTTCCCCCCAGCAACCGTGGCTTCGAATCAGTCGCCCAACCTGCTGAATCAGGTTAAACGAAGCGCTCGGCAGGCTTTGCACCTCAAACGGATAGCGGTTGAGGCTTTTCAGCCATTCACCTTCGGTGATCACCACCGGGCTGTCGATGGGCGGAAAAGCGATCTTGTGGATATGCACCTGGCTGAGCAGATCGCCTTTCAGATCAAGACCTTCGGCAAAGGACTGTAAGCCCACCAGCACGCTACGCTCACCGTTGGCAACGCGTTTGCGGTGCAGTTCAACTAAGCGATAACGTGGCTGATCGCCCTGCACCAGCAACATCAGGCGTAAATCCGTCACATAGTCGAGAAAGCGCTGCATCGCACGCCCGCTGGCAAACAGCACCAACATACCGAGATGTTTTTTGCTCTCCACCTGTTCACGGAAAAAGGCCGCCATTTCGGCAATGTGCTGCTCTTCGTTGTCGATGGAAGGCTCAACGCGCATCCGGGGAATAACAATTTTGCCCTGTTCACAGTGGTTAAAAGGGGAATCCAGTGCCACAAAACGGTCGCCCGCTTTCTCTTTCAGCCCACTCATCTCCTGCAAACGCGAAAAACTGTTCAGCGAACGCAAGGTTGCGGAGGTAACAATAATGTGCGGAATACTGCGCCACAGCAGCCTTTCCAGCTGATCGCTGACACGTATTCCCACGCAGTGAAACCAAAGGTGTAGCTGCCCTTCGCGCTCTTCCCGCGTCGCCCATTTGGTCACCGGCGCACCGGAAGATTGCGCCAGAGACGCCAGCCGCCAGAGTTTGCTTTGCGCCTCGAACATCCCCAATGCGCGGTTCATCTGCAAAATCAACCGATGCAGACGTACAATGTCATGGCTGCCGGTTTTCTCACTTAAATCGTTAAGAAATAACTCCGCCAGGCCACGCAGCATCTCGGTGAGTTTTGCCAGCCGCTGGCAGATCTCCAGCACTTCATCTGGCAGTTCGCCCATCGCAAAACGGTGCTCTGCCTCCTGCCCGGCAGGCATGTAGAGATTGAGAATGTTGTTTAACGAGGCGATAAGCTCATACAACTCTTCACAATGCGCATTCAAACGTTCAGGGATCGCCAGCGGCGGGATGGTCTTCGGGCGAAACTGCTCCATGCAGGTAGCGACCAGTTTCGTGAACAAGTCCAGCTGTAGCCGATACCACGGCGCGGTGATTTCGGCGCTCATCTCCAGCGCATCCCGCGCCACATCCGGCAGGTGATGACCTTCGTCCAGCACCAGCAGTAAATTTTTCGGGTCAGGCAATACCGCTTCGCTTTCCATCGCCGCCATCACCAGCGCATGGTTTGCCACCACCACTTCCGCTTCCTGAATTTCCCGACGAGCGACAAAAAACGGGCATTCGCGATAGTAATAACAGTTGCGGTTGAGGCAGCTGGCCTTGTCGGTACTCAAACGACGCCAGAGATCATCATCTATAGCGATATCAGTATGATCGCGCAGACCATCCCATTTATAAGTGTCGAGATCGCCCTTCAGCTTCGCACAACGTTTTTGCTCTTCCTGATTGTTCGGCGTCAGTTCATCGTCAAGAAACGCCAGCAGATCCTGTTGCGTGGGCTCAGTGCTGGCGAGCGCTGTCAGATTACGCGGGCAAACGTAGCGCCCACGCCCAAAAGCGGCAGTGAATTTAAGATCGGGAATGATCTTTTTCAGCAGCGGTAAATCTTTGCTGTAGATCTGATCCTGCAATGCCACGTTGGCGGTACTTACCACCAGCGTTTTTTGCTCTTCGCGGGCAATGGCGATGCCGGGGATCAAATAGGAGAGCGTTTTCCCAACGCCGGTAGGGGCTTCAATCGCCAGATGCCGCCCTTCTTCTCCGGCCAGCGTTTTGGCGACGTCCGCAATCATCTGCCGCTGCGGCGCACGGGGAATAAAGTCGGGGATCTGTTCCTGAAGCGCCTTATACCAGGCGGCAATTTGCGCTTTAAGCGCGGCGGTTAATGCCATGAGAAAACCTGAAATACTGTATAAACAGCCAATATTGTGGCATTTTTCGGTTTTCAGGGGTAATGGTTTTTCTGTTTCGGGAAAGCGGCTCGCAATAACCAGCAGGATGATGCGTAAAGCGCTTCGCGCTAAATTCGAACAACATGCAGAACTGCGTACACTCTTGCGGGCAACCGCGTCCGCAAAACTGGTTGAGCATACGCAAAATGATGCTTACTGGGGAGATGGCGGTAATGGTCAGGGCAAGAATCGCCTGGGGTACCTTTTAATGGCGTTGCGCGGACAATTGGCTGCGGAGAAGTAACGCATCGGGTGGCTTGTGGGCGTTAAAACAGAGAAATCTTTTTGCCGCGCTCGCAAATGGCTGACAAGTGCTTGTTGTGAAATGCCGGATGCGGCGCGAGCGCCTTATCCGGCCTACAAAAACATGCACATTCAATATATTGCAGAGTTCACGTAGGCCTGATAAGCGTAGCGCATCAGGCAGTTTTGTGTTTGTCATCAGTCTCATGCCGGGCATAGCCCGGCATAAAAGATTACTGCGCAGCGGCAGGTTTACGCGGACGGCGGCGACGTTGTTGTTCGCCTGCCGGTTTGGCATCGCCGAGACGACGAGACGGTTTTTCTGCGGGCTTCGCGTTACCAGACTTCGCACCACTTTCCGTACGGCGTGGTTGCTGTTGACCGCGACCACCGCCCTGTCCACGACCGCCGCCACGTTGCTGGCGACCGTTCTGGATCGGTTCGGCTTTGATTGACGGGTCCGGCTCATACCCCGGAATCGCAATGCGCGGGATCTCTTTTTTCAGCAGTTTTTCGATATCACGCAGCAGTTTGTGTTCATCAACACACACCAGCGACAATGCTTCGCCAGTTGCCGCCGCACGGCCAGTACGCCCGATACGGTGAACATAATCTTCCGGTACGTTTGGTAACTCATAGTTGACGACGTGCGGCAACTCTTCGATATCCAGACCGCGCGCAGCGATGTCAGTTGCCACCAGTACACGAATATCGCCCGATTTAAAATCGGCCAGCGCACGAGTACGCGCACCTTGCGATTTATTACCGTGGATCGCCGCACTACGGATGCCGTCTTTATTAAGCTGTTCAGCCAGATGGTTAGCGCCATGTTTGGTACGGGTAAACACCAGCACCTGCTGCCAGTTCCCTTTCCCAATCATATGCGACAGCAATTCGCGTTTGCGTTTCTTATCGACAAAGTGAACGTGCTGGGTCACCTGATCAGACGCAGTATTGCGGCGTGCCACTTCGATTTCCAGCGGGTTGTGCAACAGTTTTTCCGCCAGGGCTTTAATATCGTCAGAGAAGGTCGCGGAGAACAACAGGTTCTGGCGCTTCGCTGGCAGTTTTGTTAACACGCGACGGATATCGTGGATAAAGCCCATGTCGAGCATGCGGTCAGCTTCATCAAGGACGAGGATTTCAACCTGATCCAGCTTCACTGCATTTTGATGTTCCAGGTCCAGCAGACGTCCCGGCGTTGCCACCAGCACATCAACGCCGCCGCGCAACTTCATCATTTGTGGGTTAATGCTGACACCGCCAAACACCACCAGCGAACGAATGTTCAGATATTTGCTGTAATCACGGACGTTTTCGCCAATCTGCGCCGCCAGTTCACGGGTCGGGGTAAGAATGAGCGCGCGTACCGGACGACGCCCTTTGGCGTGCGGCTGGCGAGTGATCAGGTGTTGCAACAGCGGCAGCGTAAAGCCCGCTGTTTTGCCGGTACCGGTCTGGGCGCTGGCCATCAGGTCGCGGCCTTCCAGCACCGCAGGGATCGCCTGCTGCTGAATAGGGGTGGGTTCACGGTAACCCTGCTCGGCAACGGCGCGCAGGATATCAGGGCTTAAACCCAAAGAATCGAAAGACATAACTACTCCGAACCGCCCCGACCGTTACCGGTGTAGTTTTCAGGGAGATACTGAAAAGGAAAATGACAAAAACCACAATGTCATGAGGGAGCGGAGTGTAGCAGTTTTTGTGACGCAGCGCATAAATTATCCCTGTGACTGGCGTAGCTAAAATTCTTAGCCATACTGGACAACTCCCCTATGGAGTCATAATCTTAATCAATCATTTGATTAAGAATGGACTGTGCGATGAATAATCCTGCCATGACAATCAAGGGTGAACAGGCGAAAAAACAGCTGATTGCTGCGGCACTGGCACAGTTTGGTGAATATGGAATGAACGCCACCACCCGCGAGATAGCCGCCCAGGCCGGGCAGAATATCGCAGCCATCACCTACTACTTCGGTTCGAAAGAAGATTTGTACCTCGCCTGCGCCCAGTGGATTGCTGATTTTATTGGCGAGCAGTTCCGTCCACACGCCGAAGAAGCCGAACGTTTGTTCGCACAACCACAGCCGGATCGGGCAGCCATCCGTGAACTGATCCTTCGCGCCTGCAGAAACATGATTAAGCTGCTCACCCAGGATGACACCGTCAACCTCAGCAAATTTATCTCCCGTGAGCAGCTCTCTCCCACGGCAGCCTACCACCTGGTGCACGAACAGGTGATTAGTCCGCTACACAGTCACCTTACACGCCTGATTGCCGCCTGGACCGGCTGCGACGCTAGCGATACCCGCATGATCCTTCATACCCATGCGTTGATTGGTGAGATTCTGGCGTTTCGTCTTGGCAAAGAAACTATTCTGTTACGTACCGGCTGGACCGCGTTCGATGAAGAAAAGACCGAACTGATCAACCAGACGGTGACCTGTCATATTGACCTGATTTTGCAAGGATTATCGCAAAGGAGTTTGTAGTGATGAAAAAACCTGTCGTGATCGGACTGGCGGTAGTAGTACTTGCCGCCGTGGTTGCCGGAGGCTACTGGTGGTATCAAAGCCGCCAGGATAACGGCCTGACGCTGTATGGCAACGTGGATATTCGTACGGTGAATCTTAGTTTCCGTGTTGGGGGGCGCGTTGAGTCGCTGGCGGTGGACGAAGGTGATGCGATCAAAGCGGGCCAGGTGCTGGGCGAACTGGATCACAAGCCGTATGAGATTGCCCTGATGCAGGCGAAAGCGGGCGTTTCGGTGGCTCAGGCGCAGTATGACCTGATGCTTGCCGGGTATCGAGATGAAGAAATCGCTCAGGCCGCCGCAGCGGTGAAACAGGCGCAAGCTGCCTATGACTATGCGCAGAACTTCTATAACCGCCAGCAAGGACTGTGGAAAAGCCGCACCATTTCGGCAAATGACCTGGAAAATGCCCGCTCCTCGCGCGACCAGGCGCAGGCCACGCAGAAATCAGCGCAGGATAAATTGCGTCAGTACCGTTCCGGTAACCGCGAACAGGACATCGCCCAGGCGAAAGCCAGCCTCGAACAAGCGCAGGCGCAACTGGCGCAGGCGGAGCTGAATTTGCAGGATTCGACGCTGGTCGCTCCGTCTGATGGCACGCTGTTAACGCGCGCGGTAGAGCCAGGCACGGTGCTTAATGAAGGTGGCACGGTATTTACCGTCTCGCTGACGCGTCCGGTGTGGGTACGCGCCTATATTGATGAACGTAATCTTGACCAGGCCCAGCCGGGGCGCAAAGTGTTGCTTTATACCGATGGTCGCCCGGACAAGCCGTATCACGGGCAGATTGGTTTCGTTTCGCCGACTGCTGAATTTACCCCGAAAACCGTCGAAACACCGGATCTGCGTACCGACCTCGTCTATCGCCTGCGTATTGTGGTGACCGACGCCGATGATGCGTTACGCCAGGGAATGCCGGTAACGGTGCAATTCGGTGACGAGGCAGGACATGAATGATGCCGTTATCACGCTGAACGGCCTGGAAAAACGCTTTCCGGGCATGGACAAGCCCGCCGTCGCACCGCTCGACTGCACCATTCACGCCGGTTATGTGACGGGGCTGGTTGGGCCGGACGGTGCGGGCAAAACCACGCTGATGCGGATGCTGGCGGGATTACTGAAACCCGACAGCGGCAGTGCCACGGTGATTGGCTTTGATCCGATCAAAAACGACGCTGCGCTGCACGCTGTGCTCGGCTATATGCCACAGAAATTCGGCCTGTATGAAGATCTGACGGTGATGGAGAACCTCAATCTGTACGCGGATTTGCGCAGCGTCACCGGTGAAGCACGGAAGCAGACTTTTGCTCGCCTGCTGGAGTTTACATCTCTTGGCCCGTTTACCGGACGCCTGGCGGGCAAGCTCTCCGGTGGGATGAAACAAAAACTCGGCCTGGCCTGTACCCTGGTAGGCGAACCGAAAGTGTTGCTGCTCGATGAACCCGGCGTCGGCGTTGACCCTATCTCACGGCGCGAACTGTGGCAGATGGTGCATGAGCTGGCGGGCGAAGGGATGTTAATCCTCTGGAGTACCTCGTATCTCGACGAAGCCGAGCAGTGCCGTGACGTGTTACTGATGAACGAAGGCGAGCTGCTGTATCAGGGAGAACCGACGGCCCTGACTCAAACCATGGCCGGACGCAGCTTTCTGATGACCAGCCCGCACGAGGGCAACCGCAAACTGTTGCAACGGGCATTGAAACTGCCGCAGGTCAGCGACGGCATGATTCAGGGGAAATCGGTACGTCTGATCCTCAAAAAAGAGACCACGCCAGACGATATTCGCCATGCCGACGGGATGCCGGAAATCGACATCAACGAAACTACGCCGCGTTTTGAAGATGCGTTTATTGATTTGCTGGGCGGTGCCGGAACCTCGGAATCGCCGCTGGGCGCAATATTACATACGGTAGAAGGCACACCCGGCGAGACGGTGATCGAAGCGAAGGAACTAACCAAGAAATTTGGTGATTTTGCCGCCACCGATCACGTCAACTTTGCCGTTAAACGCGGGGAGATTTTTGGTTTGCTCGGACCAAACGGCGCGGGTAAATCGACCACCTTTAAGATGATGTGCGGTTTGCTGGTACCGACCTCTGGTCAGGCGCTGGTGCTGGGCATGGATCTGAAAGAGAGTTCTGGTAAAGCGCGCCAGCATCTCGGCTATATGGCGCAAAAATTTTCGCTCTACGGCAACCTGACGGTCGAACAGAATTTACGCTTTTTCTCTGGTGTGTATGGCTTACGCGGTCGGGCGCAGAACGAAAAAATCTCCCGTATGAGCGAGGCGTTCTGCCTGAAAAGTATCGCCTCCCACGCGACCGATGAACTGCCATTAGGTTTTAAACAGCGGCTGGCGCTGGCCTGTTCGCTGATGCATGAACCGGACATTCTGTTTCTCGACGAACCGACGTCCGGCGTTGATCCCCTCACCCGCCGTGAATTTTGGCTACATATCAACAGTATGGTAGAGAAAGGCGTCACGGTGATGGTCACCACCCACTTTATGGATGAAGCGGAATATTGCGACCGCATCGGCCTGGTGTACCGCGGGAAATTAATCGCCAGCGGCACACCGGACGATTTGAAAGCGCAGTCGGCCAACGATGAGCAACCCGATCCCACGATGGAGCAAGCCTTTATTCAGTTGATCCACGACTGGGATAAGGAGCATGGCAATGAGTAATCCGATCCTGTCCTGGCGTCGCGTGCGGGCGCTGTGCGTCAAAGAGACGCGGCAGATTGTTCGCGATCCGAGTAGCTGGCTGATTGCGGTAGTGATCCCACTGCTACTGCTGTTTATTTTTGGATACGGCATTAACCTCGACTCCAGCAAGCTGCGCGTCGGGATTTTACTGGAACAGCGTAGCGAAGCGGCGCTGGATTTCACCCACACCATGACCGGTTCGCCCTACATCGACGCCACCATCAGCGATAACCGTCAGGAACTGATCGCCAAAATGCAGGCGGGGAAAATTCGCGGTCTGGTGGTTATTCCGGTGGATTTCGCCGAACAGATGGAGCGCGCCAACGCCACCGCACCGATTCAGGTGATCACCGACGGCAGTGAGCCGAATACCGCTAACTTTGTGCAGGGGTATGTCGAAGGGATCTGGCAGATCTGGCAAATGCAGCGAGCGGAGGATAACGGGCAGACTTTTGAACCGCTTATTGATGTACAAACCCGCTACTGGTTTAACCCGGCGGCGATAAGCCAGCACTTTATTATCCCCGGTGCGGTGACCATTATCATGACGGTCATCGGCGCGATTCTCACCTCGCTGGTGGTGGCGCGAGAATGGGAACGCGGCACCATGGAGGCTCTGCTCTCTACGGAGATTACCCGCACGGAGCTGCTGCTGTGTAAGCTGATCCCTTATTACTTTCTCGGGATGCTGGCGATGTTGCTGTGTATGCTGGTGTCGGTGTTTATTCTCGGCGTGCCGTATCGCGGGTCGCTGCTGATTCTGTTTTTTATCTCCAGCCTGTTTTTACTCAGTACCCTGGGGATGGGGCTGCTGATTTCCACGATTACCCGCAACCAGTTCAACGCCGCTCAGGTGGCTCTGAACGCGGCTTTTCTGCCGTCGATTATGCTTTCCGGCTTTATATTTCAGATAGACAGTATGCCCGCGGTGATCCGCGCGGTGACGTACATTATTCCCGCACGTTATTTCGTCAGCACCCTGCAAAGCCTGTTCCTCGCCGGGAATATTCCAGTGGTGCTGATAGTGAACGTGCTGTTTTTGATCGCTTCGGCGGTGATGTTTATCGGCCTGACGTGGCTGAAAACCAAACGTCGGCTGGATTAGGGAGAAGAGCATGTTTCATCGCTTATGGACGTTAATCCGCAAAGAGTTGCAGTCGCTGCTGCGCGAACCGCAAACCCGCGCAATTCTGATTTTACCCGTGCTGATTCAGGTGATCCTGTTCCCGTTCGCCGCCACGCTGGAAGTGACCAACGCCACCATCGCCATCTACGATGAAGATAACGGCGAGCACTCGGTAGAACTTACTCAACGTTTTGCCCGCGCCAGCGCCTTTACCCATGTGCTGCTGCTGAAAAGCCCGCAGGAGATCCGCCCGACCATCGACACACAAAAGGCGTTACTACTGGTGCGTTTCCCAGCTGACTTCTCGCGCAAACTGGATACCTTCCAGACCGCGCCGTTGCAGTTGATCCTCGACGGGCGTAACTCCAACAGTGCGCAAATTGCCGCCAACTACCTGCAACAGATCGTCAAAAATTATCAGCAGGAGCTGCTGGAAGGAAAACCGAAACCCAACAACAGCGAGCTGGTGGTACGCAACTGGTATAACCCGAATCTCGACTACAAATGGTTTGTGGTGCCGTCGCTGATCGCCATGATCACCACTATCGGCGTAATGATCGTCACTTCACTTTCCGTCGCCCGCGAACGTGAACAAGGTACGCTCGATCAGTTGCTGGTTTCGCCCCTCACCACCTGGCAGATATTCATCGGCAAAGCCGTACCGGCATTAATTGTCGCCACCTTCCAGGCCACCATTGTGCTGGCGATTGGTATCTGGGCGTATCAAATTCCCTTCGCCGGATCGCTGGCGCTGTTCTACTTTACGATGGTGATTTACGGTTTATCACTGGTGGGATTCGGTCTGTTGATTTCATCGCTCTGTTCAACGCAACAGCAGGCATTTATCGGCGTATTTGTCTTTATGATGCCCGCCATTCTCCTTTCCGGTTACGTTTCGCCGGTGGAAAACATGCCAGTGTGGCTGCAAAATCTGACGTGGATTAACCCTATTCGCCACTTTACGGACATTACCAAGCAGATTTATTTGAAGGATGCGAGTCTGGATATTGTGTGGAATAGTTTGTGGCCGCTACTGGTGATAACGGCCACGACAGGGTCAGCGGCGTACGCGATGTTTAGACGTAAGGTGATGTAACTTCTTATCTTTCGCCAGCAAAGACACCACCGCCGGGCCGGCAAGGATTGCCAGCCCTGCAATTGCCAGCAAAAAGTTGTTTTCCAGTACGCGGGACAACAGCCACAGAACAATCAGCGCTGCGCCAAAATACCAGGTCGTGGTCAGCTCTTCCAGCACGTCTGCCACCTCACGCCAGCGTTGCTCGGGGGGGCGCTGAAACACCAGCATCATCACTACCGTGACACAATACAGTGCGCATAATCCTACGCCGACGTGAACCAGAGTTTTACTCATCCAGCCCACCACCAGCAGCGCCACTACCAGTAAATGCAACATAATCTGCCAGCAACTTAGGCCAGTTGCGACACGAACACGTTGTTGCCACTTCATGGCTTCTCTCCTGAAGAATTTATCTCTACTTATTCAGAGTACCGAACTTTACGGAAAATTCCGTAAGACCGCACCTTTTTGTGACGCCGACTACACTATTTCAATGAGATAAGAGGCAAAGACAGGAAAATTATGCCCGATCAAACACAACAATTTTCGTTCAAGGTGCTCACCATCAATATTCACAAAGGCTTTACCGCGTTTAACCGACGCTTCATTTTGCCGGAACTTCGCGACGCCGTGCGTACCGTCAGCGCCGATATTGTTTGCCTGCAGGAAGTGATGGGCGCGCACGAAGTTCATCCGCTGCATGTGGAAAACTGGCCCGATACCTCGCACTACGAGTTTCTCGCCGACACCATGTGGAGCGATTTCGCCTACGGTCGCAATGCCGTATACCCGGAAGGACATCACGGTAACGCCGTTCTTTCACGTTATCCCATTGAACATTATGAGAATCGTGATGTTTCGGTCGATGGTGCGGAAAAGCGCGGCGTGCTCTACTGCCGCATTGTGCCGCCGATGACCGGGAAAGCGATTCATGTGATGTGCGTACATCTGGGCCTGCGTGAGGCGCACCGTCAGGCGCAGCTTGCGATGCTCGCCGAATGGGTGAATGAGCTACCGGACGGCGAACCGGTATTGGTAGCGGGTGATTTCAACGACTGGCGGCAAAAAGCTAATCATCCGTTAAAAGTGCAGGCCGGGCTGGATGAGATTTTTACCCGCGCCCACGGACGCCCGGCGCGCACGTTTCCGGTGCAATTTCCTCTACTACGACTGGACAGGATCTACGTCAAAAATGCCAGCGCCAGCGCGCCAACCGCGTTGCCGCTGCGGACATGGCGACACCTTTCTGATCATGCCCCTTTAAGTGCGGAGATTCATTTATGAAATGTAGCTGGCGCGAAGGCAATAAGATCCAGTTGCTGGAAAACGGCGAGCAATATTATCCCGCGGTGTTTAAGGCGATTGGAGAGGCACAAGAACGCATCATTCTTGAAACGTTTATCTGGTTTGAGGATGACGTCGGCAAACAGCTGCATGCGGCGCTATTGGCAGCAGCGCAACGCGGGGTAAAAGCGGAAGTCTTGCTGGATGGCTACGGTTCGCCGGATCTCAGCGATGAGTTTGTCAATGAACTGACGGCAGCTGGCGTGGTGTTCCGCTACTACGATCCCCGCCCTCGCCTTTTTGGTATGCGCACCAATGTGTTTCGCCGGATGCATCGCAAAATTGTGGTGATCGACGCGCGTATCGCCTTTATTGGTGGGCTGAATTACTCCGCCGAGCATATGTCCAGCTACGGCCCGGAGGCCAAACAGGATTACGCGGTACGCCTCGAAGGGCCGATTGTCGAAGATATTCTCCAGTTTGAGCTGGAAAACCTGCCAGGACAAAGCGCGGCGCGACGCTGGTGGCGACGTCATCATAAAGCGGAAGAGAACCGCCAGCCGGGAGAAGCGCAGGTATTGCTGGTCTGGCGCGATAACGAAGAACATCGCGATGATATCGAACGTCACTATCTGAAAATGCTCACTCAGGCGCGGCGGGAAGTGATTATCGCCAACGCCTACTTCTTCCCCGGCTATCGTTTTTTACACGCCTTGCGTAAAGCGGCACGGCGCGGGGTGCGGATCAAACTGATCATTCAGGGCGAACCGGATATGCCGATTGTCAGAGTCGGCGCGCGTTTGCTGTATAACTATCTGGTTAAAGGTGGCGTTCAGGTGTTTGAGTACCGCCGCCGCCCGCTCCACGGCAAAGTGGCATTGATGGACGATCACTGGGCGACAGTAGGGTCCAGTAATCTCGATCCGCTCAGTTTGTCACTGAATCTCGAAGCAAATGTCATCATCCACGATCGTAATTTTAACCAGACGCTGCGCGATAATCTGAACGGCATTATCGCCGCAGATTGTCAGCAGGTCGATGAGACCATGCTGCCGAAACGCACCTGGTGGAACCTGACCAAAAGCGTGCTGGCGTTCCACTTTTTACGCCACTTCCCGGCGCTGGTGGGCTGGCTTCCGGCGCACACGCCACGTCTGGCGCAGGTTGGTCCCCCCGCACAACCGACAATGGAAACGCAGGATCGGGTAGAAACTGAAAACACGGGGGTAAAACCCTGATGAGTAAATCACACCCGCGCTGGCGCTTAGCAAAGAAACTCCTCACCTGGCTGTTTTTTATCGCGGTGATTGTGTTGCTGGTGGTCTACGCCAAAAAAGTGGACTGGGAAGAGGTCTGGAAGGTCATCCGCGACTACAATCGCGTTGCGCTGCTTAGTGCGGTCGGGCTGGTGGTCGTCAGTTATCTGATTTACGGTTGCTACGACCTGCTCGCCCGTTTCTACTGCGGTCACAAACTGGCGAAGCGCCAGGTGATGCTGGTGTCGTTTATCTGCTACGCCTTCAACCTGACACTCAGTACCTGGGTCGGCGGCATTGGTATGCGCTATCGTTTGTACTCCCGACTGGGGTTACCGGGCAGCACTATTACGCGGATTTTTTCGCTCAGTATTACCACCAACTGGCTAGGCTATATTTTGCTAGCGGGGGTTATCTTTACCGCAGGCGTGGTGGAGTTGCCGGATCACTGGTATGTCGATCAAACTACGCTGCGTATTCTCGGTATTGGCTTACTGATGATTATCGCGGTTTATTTGTGGTTTTGCGCTTTCGCGAAGCACCGCCATATGACCATCAAAGGGCAAAAGCTGGTGCTGCCTTCGTGGAAATTCGCCCTCGCCCAGATGCTGATTTCCAGCGTTAACTGGATGGTAATGGGAGCGATTATCTGGCTGTTACTTGGTCAAAGCGTGAACTATTTCTTTGTACTGGGCGTGTTGCTGGTTAGTAGTATTGCTGGCGTCATCGTGCATATTCCGGCGGGAATTGGTGTGCTGGAAGCGGTGTTTATCGCGCTACTGGCTGGGGAGCATACCTCCAAAGGCACAATTATCGCCGCCCTGCTCGCTTACCGTGTGCTGTATTACTTTATCCCACTGCTGCTGGCGCTGATCTGTTACCTGTTGCTGGAAAGCCAGGCGAAGAAGCTACGGGCGAAAAATGAAGCGGCGATGTGAAGTATAGTTAAGTTCTTTAGTATGTGCATTTACGGCTAATGAAAAAACCGCGTATGCCTTTGCCAGACAAGCGTTATAGCTATAGCGGCAAGAATCCCAAAGAAGCCGATAAAATAGTAATAGAGTGTTAATGCACCTATAAAAGCACAACGAACCGAACTCCATAATTCTTCACTATGGCTTTTTCCTGTCAGTTCAAGGAGCTTATTTCGTCCATGCGAGATAATGCCTGACCATAAGACAATCATTAAGCAACTTATTACCCAAATGGGTCGTTCACTCATTAATGTGGCATTCACGATGATTACCAGGGCCAACCCTGTCAACGTCATCATAATGATAAAACGGTGAGAACCAGGATCAAATTTAAACAATAGACCTGCCAGCATACTGATTAAAAACATCGATCCCGCAGTGCTGAACACGACGATAATGGCAGATACAGGCGCTAAACTCGCAACGACAATCGCCACCAAAGAGATTAAAAACAAATATATTACGCCCGCGATGGCGGTATTTATCTTGTTGATATCTTTACTCAAGCCATACATAGAAAGTAATAATAATCCTATAGCAACATACATTTGCGGTGAATCATATTTTGTTGCCGTAATTTCGAGATACTTAGCGCCCCAGGCCAGCCCTGCGGTTGCCACCAAACCCAAAGCGGTAATGAGCCATATGCTGTTTAATATCCTGGCTTCGTGCTGAAAATCTAATTTATTGCTATTTTGCGAGTATGATTCCATTCTTTTAGTTGTCCTTAGAAAAAACATTAATATTCACCATCAATAAATTTAAAACCACGCATACAAAATACTTTTGCATTTATGGATACAGAAAACGCTTCCGCTCGTCCATAAGGCATATTTTATACTTGGTACTTGTTAAGTGTCGTTTTTAGTAAGAAAAAAAATCCCGACACATGGCCGGGATATTGATGGTGAAAAAGAATTAACGGCGGTTGCCGAAGATCCGCAGCAACATCAGGAACAGGTTGATGAAGTCCAGATACAAGGTTAACGCGCCAAGAATGGAATATTTGCGCAGGTTCGACGTGTCGCGGGTATCAATCTGCTCACCCATATTTTTCAATTTCTGAGTGTCATACGCCGTCAATCCGACAAAGACAATCACGCCGATGTAGGTAACTGCCCACATCAATGCTTCGCTTTTCAGCCAGAAGTTGACCAGCGATGCCAACACAATGCCGATTAACGCCATAAACAGCATATTGCCAAAGCCGCTTAGATCGCGCTTCGTGGTGTAACCGTACAGGCTCATTGCGCCAAACATCCCGGCAGTAACGACGAAAGTACTGGCGATAGAAGCAGCGGTATAGACAATGAAAATACTGGAAAGCGTAAGACCCGTCAGCGCCGAATAAAGCATAAAGAGCATCGTCGTCACACCTGCGCTCAGCTTTTGAATCATCGCTGATAACACAATAACCAATGCTAATTGCGCGATGATCAGACCGATTAAAAAGACACGGTTAGTGAACAACAGCTCCATCACGGCCGCAGAGTTAGCCGCATACCAGGCAACAAATGCGGTCAGCAACAAGCCAACGGTCATCCAGCCATAGACTTGCGCCATATAAGTTTGCAAGCCAGCCCGGGGTTGTACAATTGAATCAGAACGTGGGAATCTGTCCATGACTTTCTCCTGAAGATATAAGGAATATCTTAAGGATACTGCAAAATGATGAGGCTGTGCATCGACGCAGCGTAAACGCATGTACTGAGCGGTGAAATTGCCGGACGCAGCGGTGCCTTATCCGGCTAACAATAAACTACCAGCGTTTTGCCGCCTGCTGATCGCTCTCCCGAGCTTCGACCCAGCGGTCACCTTCCGGCGTGGCTTCGCGCTTCCAGAACGGTGCGCGGGTTTTGAGATAATCCATAATAAACTGCCCGGCTTCAAACGCACTGCTGCGATGCGCACTGGTAACACCGACAAAAACAATTTCATCGCCCGGCCATAATTCACCAATGCGGTGAATTACCGTGACGCGCCCCAGCGGCCAGCGGTTACGCGCTTCATCAACGATTTCTGCCAGTGCTTTTTCTGTCATTCCCGGATAGTGTTCGAGGGTTAATGCTTTGACGCTGTCGCCCAGGTTATGGTTGCGCACCTTACCGGTAAAGGTGACTACCGCACCGTCTTCGTCACGCTCAGCCAGCCACGGGTACTCTTCTCCTACGCTGAACGGCTGCGGGCCGACAACAATTTTGGTTTCTGCCATCTTAACCTCCGGTTACCGGCGGGAAGAAAGCCACTTCGTCGCCGTCAGTCAGCGAATGGTCAAAACTCACCAGCGTCTGGTTGACAGCAGCCAGCAATTTGCCATCTTCCAGCGCCAGCGCCCAGCGATCGCTCTGCGCAGCCAGATGTTGGCGTAACGCTTCAACGGTTGGGAAATCCGCAGCCACTTCGGTTGCATCTGTTCCCACCAACTCGCGCACCTGGGCGAAAAAAAGAACGTTAATCATCCGCTTCCACCTTAAAGTCACCCGACTTGCCGCCGCTCTTCGCCAGCAAACGTACCGGACCAATCACCATATCTTTTTGCACCGCTTTGCACATGTCATAAATGGTCAGCGCCGCCACGGAGGCCGCGGTTAACGCTTCCATTTCGACACCGGTTTTCCCGGTCAGGCGGCATAAGGTTTCTATACGTACCCGATTGTGCTCCGGCTCGGCCTGTAAATTGACTTCAACTTTGCTGAGCATCAGCGGGTGACACAGCGGGATCAGATCCCAGGTGCGTTTTGCCGCCTGAATACCGGCGATACGCGCAGTGGCAAATACGTCGCCTTTGTGGTGGCGACCATCAATAATCATCGCCAGCGTCTCGCTGCGCATGGTGACAAAGGCTTCGGCGCGCGCTTCACGCACGGTTTCCGCTTTGGCGGAGACATCCACCATGTGCGCTTCGCCAGCGGCGTTGATATGGGTCAGTTGCGACATACTTATTTCTTCAAATGTGGATGGAAATTACACGGACGCGTACGGGCATCCAGCTGCGGCGCAATGATATTTTCCCATGCGGTACGGCACGCTTTGGTCGAACCCGGCATGGCGAAAATCAGCGTTTTGTTAGCGACGCCCGCTACCGCACGAGATTGCAACGTGGAAGTGCCAATCTCTTCGAACGACAACATCCGGAACACTTCACCAAAACCTTCAACTTCACGGTCGAACAACGGCAGCAGCGCTTCGGGAGCCTGATCTCCTTCCGTCAGGCCAGTACCACCCGTAATCAACACCACTTGTACATCGTCGCTGGCGATCCACGCAGATACCTGAGCGCGAATAGCGTAGCGGTTTTCTTTCACAATGGCTTTATCGACAACGTGATGGCCCGCTTCTTGCGCCGAGTCGCGCAGATAGTGACCGGAGGTATCGTCTTCTTCACCGCGACGATTAGAAACCGTAAGAATAGCAATACGGGTCGGGATAAATTCAGTGCTTACCTGACTCATCTGATCTCTCCTTTTGACGTTTTAGCCACCAATGTACGATAAGTTTTGCGTAATACCGGTGTTATTTTGATGCAGGAAATGGGTCTGTTTTTTCTCCCGCAGCGCCGCTGAAATACGCGCTTCCAGCGCCTGTTGCTGGGTATCGTCTTCCAGCAGATCGCGCAGGTTAACGCCGCCTTCACCAAACAGGCAGAGATGGAGTTTACCAATGGAGGAAACGCGCAGGCGGTTGCAAGTGGCGCAGAAGTCTTTTTCATACGGCATGATAAGGCCAATCTCTCCGGCGTAATCCGGATGACAAAAGACTTGCGCGGGACCGTCGCTGCGTTGACGTAATTGGTGGATCCAGCCGCGACGCAGTAGCTCGTCACGCAGAACCTGACCAGAGATGTGATGCTTACGGAAGAGCTCGCTGCCCTCGCCCGTTTCCATCAGTTCGATGAAACGCAGCTGGATGGGACGATGCTGGATCCAGTTCAGAAAGGTGTCGAGCTGGTGATGATTAACATCACGCATCAGCACGGTATTGACTTTGACCTTCTCAAAACCGGCCTCAAATGCAGCATCGATTCCTGCCATGACCTGGTTGAATTTATCCTGCCCGGTAATGGCATGAAACTGGCGAGCGTCCAGACTGTCGACGCTGACGTTGATGCCAGTAAGTCCAGCATCGCGCCAGTTCGCCACATCGCGCTCCAGACGGTAACCATTGGTGGTGACCGCTATCTGGCGAATAGCGTCGTTTTCTCGCACAGCGGCGATGATATCGGTAAAGTCGCGGCGTAAAGATGGCTCACCACCTGTCAGACGGACTTTTTCGGTGCCCAGACTGGCGAAGGCGCGCGTAACCCGGCGAATTTCATCGACGGTCAGAAAGCCTTTATTGGTGACGCCGCTCGGCTTGTAACCATCCGGCAGGCAGTAGGTGCAACGAAAGTTACACACATCAGTAATCGACAGGCGCAAGTAGTAAAACTTACGCGCAAATGCATCAGTCAGTTGTGAAGCCATGTACACCTTTCCAGATACGGGAGGCGAAGTCATTTCTTCCTTCGCCCTGGTGGCAATCTTTACGAGCATTGTCACGGCCAAAGCACCGTATCAGTTGACCCAGGTGCAGAGGCTAGAGTGTTTAGTGGTTAAGCCGATACTAGCGTGTAAATGAGATTTTTACCATCCACACTTTCGCTATGTAATCATGTATATAGCGTCATGATCGTGCTATTTCGCTACAGAATAAGGGAAAATGGCGGTTTTACTTTGATATACATCATCAGGGAGGCATAGCGTGCATCGTCCTTTAGAGGTAGAAGAAAATAGTTTGTATCCTCAATATTGGCAGGTTAATTGCTGTTTCCTCGCAATTTGCGCTACTGTAGCGCGGATAATCTGACTCCAGGAAACTATATGCGCAATCGTACGCTGGCTGACCTTGATCGTGTCGTTGCTCTCGGCGGAGGGCATGGACTGGGACGCGTTCTCTCATCACTTTCGTCTTTGGGTTCTCGTTTAACGGGTATCGTCACCACCACCGATAACGGTGGCTCGACGGGGCGTATTCGCCGCTCAGAAGGCGGCATTGCCTGGGGCGATATGCGCAACTGCCTCAATCAGCTGATAACTGAACCCAGCGTCGCTTCCGCAATGTTTGAATATCGTTTCGGCGGTAATGGCGAACTTTCCGGGCACAACCTTGGAAACCTGATGTTAAAGGCACTGGATCACCTTAGCGTACGACCTCTTGAAGCGATCAATCTGATTCGAAATCTGCTGAAAGTGGACGCACATTTGATTCCGATGTCGGAGCATCCGGTGGATCTGATGGCGATTGACGATCAGGGGCATGAAGTTTACGGCGAGGTCAATATCGACCAGTTAACTACGCCGATTCAAGAGTTATTGTTAACGCCGAATGTACCCGCAACGCGTGAGGCGGTTCACGCTATCAGTGAAGCGGATCTCATCATTATTGGGCCTGGCAGTTTTTACACCAGCCTGATGCCAATTCTGCTGCTGAAGGAAATCGCACAGGCATTACGCCGCACGCCAGCGCCGATGGTCTATATCGGCAATCTGGGGCGTGAGTTGAGTTTACCTGCGGCTAATCTGAAGCTGGAAAGCAAGCTGGCAATTATGGAGCAGTATGTTGGTAAAAAGGTAATTGATGCGGTCATCGTCGGGCCAAAAGTGGATGTCTCGGCGGTGAAAGAGCGGATTGTGATTCAGGAAGTGCTGGAGGCCAGCGATATTCCGTATCGTCATGACCGCCAGTTGTTGCATAGCGCGCTGGAAAAGGCATTACAGGCTTTAGGTTAACACGAAGCCGGAAGAATATTCCGGCTTCGTCATCTTGTCACGACGCGGCAATAAACAGCTCACGCAACTGATGCAACTGGTCACGAATTTGCGCCGCTTCTTCGAACTCCAGATTCTGCGCGTGTTGCATCATCAACCCTTCCAGTTCATGGATCTTCTGCTGTAACGCTTTAGGCGACATATCCATCGGCACATTATCCGGCTCAACAATCGGGCGCGATTTTCCTCTGCCCTTCGCTTTGGTTTTGGCAATGTTCTGCCCCAGCGCCAGGATATCGACCACTTTCTTGTTCAAGCCTTGCGGCGTAATGCCGTGTTCCTCGTTGTACTTCTGCTGTTTCTCGCGGCGACGTTCGGTTTCGCCAATCGCTTTCGCCATTGATGGGGTGATCTTATCGCCGTAGAGAATCGCTTTACCGTTAACGTTACGTGCCGCACGACCAATGGTCTGGATCAACGAACGTTCGGAACGCAGGAAGCCTTCTTTGTCAGCGTCGAGGATCGCCACCAGCGAAACTTCCGGCATATCCAGACCTTCGCGCAGTAAGTTGATCCCTACCAATACGTCGAACTCACCCAGACGCAAGTCGCGGATAATCTCCATACGTTCGACGGTGTCGATATCTGAGTGAAGATAACGCACGCGCTCACCGTGTTCTTCGAGATATTCAGTGAGATCTTCCGCCATCCGCTTGGTCAGAGTTGTAACCAGTACGCGTTCGTTAATTGCCGCTCGCTGACGAATCTCCGAAAGAAGATCATCCACCTGTGTTGCCACTGGCCGCACTTCGATAATCGGGTCGAGTAAGCCTGTTGGACGCACCACCTGATCCACCACATCGCCACCGGATTTTTCCAGCTCGTAATTACCCGGCGTCGCCGAAACATAGATGGTTTGCGGCGCTAATGCTTCGAACTCTTCAAATTTCAGCGGACGGTTATCCAGCGCTGATGGCAGGCGGAAGCCGTACTCCACCAGTGTCTCTTTACGCGCCCGGTCACCGCGATACATGCCGCCAATTTGTGGAATGGTGACGTGAGATTCATCGACCACCAGCAGCCCATCGGCAGGTAAGTAATCAAACAGCGTCGGCGGTGGCTCACCCGGTCCACGACCGGAGAGGAAGCGCGAGTAGTTCTCAATCCCCGAACAGTAGCCTAGCTCGTTCATCATCTCCAGATCAAACTGGGTACGCTGGGTCAGCCGCTGCTCTTCCAGCAGTTTGTTGTTTTCCAATAGCACTTTACGTCTGGCGGCCAGCTCTTCTTTGATCTCCTCCATCGCCTGGACGATGCGCTCGCGTGGCGTGACGTAGTGCGTTTTCGGGTAGATGGTAAAACGTGGAATAGTGGAAACAATCTGCCCGGTCAGCGGGTCAAATAACGACAATCGTTCCACTTCCTCGTCAAACAGCTCCACGCGAAGTGCAATGTCATCCGATTCTGCCGGGAAGATATCAATCACCTCGCCACGAACACGGAAAGTACCACGCTGGAATGCTTGATCATTACGAGCATATTGCAGCTCCGCTAGTCGGCGCAGGATCGCGCGCTGATCGATAATCATACCGACCGTGAGATGGAGCATCATCTTGAGATATAAATCAGGATCGCCCAGACCATAAATCGCGGAAACAGACGCCACCACAACCACATCACGCCGCTCCAGCATCGCTTTGGTGGCGGACAAACGCATCTGTTCGATATGTTCGTTTACCGAGGCATCTTTCTCAATGAAGGTGTCGGAACTCGGTACATAGGCCTCCGGCTGATAGTAGTCGTAGTAGGAGACGAAATATTCCACCGCGTTTTCCGGAAAGAATTCTTTCATTTCGCCATACAGCTGGGCCGCCAGCGTTTTGTTGGGCGCAAGTACCATGGTTGGGCGCTGAAGGTCAGCAATGACATTGGCAATGGTGAAGGTTTTCCCGGAGCCAGTCACGCCAAGTAACGTCTGGTGCGCCAGGCCATCTTCCAGCCCCTCTTCGAGACGTCGAATCGCCTCCGGCTGATCGCCAGAAGGTTTAAAAGCGGAATTCAGTTTGAACGGTTTACTCATGAGTCGCTACCTGAAGGAGTTGGGCGGGCAGGTATGTAATTTTACTCGTCGTACTTAATTATGCCAACAAATTATACTGGATAAAAAAACAGTTCATCACCATAATATTTCTGTTACAGCGTAAACTCCGCTGTCAATCATGAACAAGATTTACTCTGCGGCGAGATAAAACTCCGGCCTTACCGGGTTATCCCCAAAGCAACGGCTTTTTTAACATTTGTCAAGATGATTGATGACAGTTTTATGGCAAGAGATGCCTGTTCAGTGACTGCCATTGCAATTATCTAACCTGTTAAAAAATAAAAGATATTTCTTTGAGCCGTCTTTAACGCCAATTCGCGTGCAAGCCGCGTATTCTCTCGCTTGCCTCGTGTTTTCTAACTCTAATACACATGGTTATCCACAGGAATAGTGGATAACTGTCTGCAGCCCCTATCCCCCGCCGCCTGGGCAATTCCCACATTCACCACATGATGCGGAGGTAAAATTTTTTTCGTGATTTTTTTAGAATTTAATTGGTTAAATTGCAGTCAATCGAAGACGCGATCTCGCTCACAATTTAACCAAGCACAGGATGACTACATTAAGGCAAGATTGATGTACTTTCCGGTTGCCGCATTTTCTGGATTTTCTGCAAGCCAGGGAATTTCGCCCAGCAGCGGCGCGGGAATCATGCGGGTGAGCGTGGTCATATATTCAGCGTGACGTTTTCCCGGAGGCGTGACATCGTTCGCCACCCAACCCGCCAGAGTCAGTCCGGCGTGTAGTATTGCCTGCGCAGTCAACATCGCGTGATTAATACAGCCGAGTTTCACACCAACTACCAGTATCACCGGCAGTTGTTCCTGTGTTACCCAATCCGCAAAAGTGAAAGTGTCAGAAAGCGGCGTAAACCAGCCGCCAGCACCTTCCACTAACACCCAGTCAGCCTGTTGTTCAAGCGCGCGTAATCCGGCGCTCATTACCGATGATTCTATCGGCCAGCCCTCTTGCGCGCTGATGATGTGCGGCGAGGTGGGTTCTGCGAAGGTATAAGGATTTACCGTTGCATAATCCAGCTGCAGGCTACTGATGCGCTGTAACGCCAGTGCGTCACTATTACGTAAGCCTTTCGGGGTCTTTTCGCTGCCAGAGGCCACCGGTTTATAACCTGCCGTCCGGTAGCCTGCTGCCTTTGCGGCTTGTAAAAGCGCACAGCTGGCGACAGTTTTCCCCACTTCGGTATCCGTTCCGGTGACAAAATAACATTTACTCACGAGCAATCACTCCCAAAAAAAGATGATACGTCAGAGGATATCGCCCCTGTTGTTGCGGCCAGGCCAGTTGCAATCGCTGCAACTGCGAACGCGTTAATATTCGCGGGTCGCGCCCTTCATGAAGATGCGTGGCACCGATGCCTTTCAGCGAACGCATGGCACTGAGCGCATCATCAAACCACAGCGTGATGGGCTGAATATAATGTTGATAATGCACGGCGTTTAGCGACTGTTCGATTTTATCTGGCGGTAAAAAGCGATTAGCATGCGGGCGCTCGTCCACCGCCTGCCACGCCTGATGCAGTTCGGGTAACGATCCCTGCACCAGCGTGGTAAACGCGACCACGCCTCCGGGGCGCACCACCCGATACAGCTCGCGGAGTGCCATGGATAAATTACCGCACCACTGCACCGCGAGATTGCTCCATGCAAGATCGAACGTTGCAGTCGCTAACGGCAGGGATTCGATATCTCCCGCCAGATAATGGTCTGCGGCATCCTTCTGGCGTGCCTGAACAAGCATTGGCGGAGAGAGATCTAACGCAGTCACCTGCGCGTGACGCTCTCGCCAGCGGCGGCTCATCCAGCCTGGTCCACAACCCGCATCCAGTACGTGGGTGTATTTACGCTGTGGGAGCATTGCCAGTAAGGCGTCAGCACTCTGGCGCTGTAGATCGGCATGTTGCTCATAGTGTGCGGCTGCCCGTCCAAATGCCGCAGCAATGGCTTGTTTATTAACCGTTGCCATGCAGCACCTCCAGCAGACGGTCGATATCCTGCATTTCATGCGCTGCGGTTAGCGTTAAGCGCAGTCGCGCAGTACCAGCGGGTACGGTTGGCGGGCGAATCGCCGTGACCCAGCAGCCTTGCTGGCGCAGTTTTTCTGCCAGTTGTAACGCACGGCTGTTATCACCGACGATCAATGGCTGGATGGCGCTGCATGAGCCAGCAAGCGTAAACGGCAAATCCTGCACTCCGGCACGAAAACGAGTAATGAGTGCCGCCAGTTTTTCGCGCCGTGCATCCCCCTCATCACTGCGAATGACCGCCAGCGACGCACGTAATGCCTGCGCCTGAGCGGGCGGCATACTGGTGCTGTAGATAAGATGGCGAGCGAATTGCAGCAGATAATCCGCCACGGTATCGGAGCAAAGCACCGCTGCCCCGCTGACGCCAAATCCTTTGCCAAACGTCACCACCAGCAATTCTGGTTTTACCTTTTGCAGCCAGCAGCTGCCACGCCCCTGTTCCCCGATAACGCCCGTGCCGTGGGCGTCATCGACCATCAACCAGCCATCGTGCTGTTGCGTTACTTGCTGGATTTCCTCCAGTGGCGCACTATCGCCGTCCATGCTGAACACACCTTCTGTCACTACCAGTTGCTGCCCCGGACAGGGGGAAGCAAGCAGTCGCGCCAGATGAGTGACATCGTTATGAGCAAAACGGCGAAGCGGCGACGGGCTTAAACTGGCAGCCTCCAGCAATGAGGCATGGCTAAGCCGGTCGGCAACAATACGGTCCTCTTTCGCCATCATCGCGGCAATGACAGCCTGATTAGCGGCAAAACCAGAAATAAACAGCAGTGCCCGCGAATAGCCCAGCCATTCGGCCAGTTCTTCTTCCAGCACCTGGTGCGCCACGCTATAACCGCTGACGTGACCGGAACCGCCGCTACCGACACCAAATTGTTCCGCCCCCTGCTGCCAGGCGCGGATAATTTGCGGATGATGGCTTAAACCTAAATAATCGTTACTGGAAAAGTTCAGATACTGGCAATCATCTGCCACCAGCCAGCGTCCAGCTCCTTGTGCCACCGGATAACGGCGACGCAAGGCATCAGCAACACGCCGCGCATCGAGCGCCGCGTCGATTTTCTCCTGCCAGATCATAGTGCTGCCGCGTTGTAATATTCGTCAGTGTCCGGGGTCATCAGCGCCTGCTCCAGACGCTGCTGTTGTTCGTTATCGCCCGCCAGCACGGCAGTTTGCTGCGGATTTAGCCCCAGTTTGCGGAACAGTTGCAGGTCTTTATCTTCTTCCGGATTCGGCGTAGTCAGCAGTTTGCAACCGTAGAAAATCGAGTTTGCGCCAGCCATAAAGCACATCGCCTGAGTCTGTTCGTTCATCTGCTCGCGTCCGGCAGAAAGGCGTACGTAAGAGGTCGGCATCATGATCCGCGCTACGGCAATGGTACGGATAAAATCAAAGGCATCGACATCGTCGTTATCCGCCAGCGGCGTGCCTTTCACCTTCACCAGCATGTTGATTGGCACGCTTTCCGGCGGCGTCGGCAAGTTTGCCAGTTGCAGCAATAATCCGGCGCGATCTTTCACCGTTTCGCCTAAGCCCACAATGCCACCTGAACAGACTTTAATCCCAGCTTCTCGCACTTTTTCCAGCGTATCGAGACGTTCCTGATAGGTGCGGGTGGTGATGATATTGCCGTAAAACTCCGGCGAGGTGTCGAGGTTGTGGTTATAGTAATCCAGCCCGGCATTCGCCAGGCGCTGCGCTTGAGATTCACTCAACGTGCCCAGCGTCATACACGCCTCCAGCCCCATCGCTTTTACCCCCTGCACCATTTGTTCCAAGTACGGCATATCGCGTTCGTGGGGATTCTTCCACGCCGCGCCCATACAGAAACGCGTCGATCCCGCCGCTTTCGCTTTGCGCGCCGACTCCAGCACCTGTTCAACTTCCATCAACCGCTCGGCTTCCAGCCCGGTTTTGTAGCGCGAGCTTTGCGGGCAATATTTGCAATCTTCCGGACAAGCTCCGGTCTTAATCGACAGCAAAGTGCTGACCTGCACCTGACGAGGATCGAAATGCTGACGATGCACCTGCTGCGCTTCAAACAGCAGATCCAGCAACGGTTTTTCAAATAATTCTGTGACTTGCGACAATGTCCAGCGTGGGCGGTGAGCCATGGGGCTTCTCCAAAACGTGTTTTTTGTTGTTAATTCGGTGTAGACTCGTAAACCTAAATCTTTTCAATTTGGTTTACAAGTCGATTATGACAACGGACGATCTTACCTTTGACCAACGCCATATCTGGCACCCATACACATCCATGACCTCCCCGCTGCCGGTTTATCCGGTGGCAAGCGCCGAAGGTTGCGAGCTAATTTTGTCTGACGGCAGACGCCTGGTTGACGGTATGTCGTCCTGGTGGGCGGCGATCCACGGTTACAATCACCCGCAGCTTAATGCGGCGATGAAGTCGCAAATTGGTGCTATGTCGCATGTGATGTTTGGCGGTATCACCCATGCGCCCGCCATTGAGCTGTGCCGCAAATTGGTAGCAATGACGCCGCAACCGCTGGAGTGCGTTTTTCTCGCGGACTCCGGCTCCGTAGCGGTAGAAGTGGCGATGAAAATGGCGTTGCAGTACTGGCAGGCCAAAGGCGAAGCGCGCCAGCGTTTTCTAACCTTCCGCAATGGTTATCATGGCGATACCTTTGGCGCGATGTCGGTGTGCGATCCGGACAACTCAATGCACAGCCTGTGGAAAGGCTATCTGCCAGAAAACCTGTTTGCTCCCGCCCCGCAAAGCCGCATGGATGGCGAATGGGATGAGCGCGATATGGTGGGCTTTGCCCGCCTGATGGCAGCGCATCGTCATGAAATCGCGGCGGTGATCATTGAACCGATTGTCCAGGGCGCAGGCGGGATGCGCATGTACCATCCGGAATGGTTAAAACGAATCCGCAAAATGTGCGATCGCGAAGGTATCTTGCTGATTGCCGACGAGATCGCCACCGGATTTGGTCGTACCGGCAAACTGTTTGCCTGTGAACATGCAGAAATCGCGCCGGATATTTTGTGTCTCGGTAAAGCCTTAACCGGCGGCACAATGACCCTTTCCGCCACGCTCACCACGCGCGAGGTTGCGGAAACCATCAGTAACGGCGAAGCCGGCTGCTTTATGCATGGGCCAACTTTTATGGGCAATCCGCTGGCCTGCGCAGCAGCAAACGCCAGCCTGGCGATTCTTGAATCTGGCGACTGGCAGCATCAGGTGGCGGCTATTGAAGCGCAGCTACGCGAGCAACTTGCCCCCGCCTGTGACGCCGAAATGGTTGCCGATGTGCGCGTACTGGGGGCAATCGGCGTGGTCGAAACCACTCGTCCGGTGAATATGGCGGCGCTGCAAAAATTCTTTGTCGAACAGGGTGTCTGGATCCGGCCTTTTGGCAAACTGATTTACCTGATGCCGCCCTATATTATTCTCCCGCAACAGTTGCAGCGTCTGACCGCAGCGGTTAACCGCGCGGTGCAGGATGAAACATTTTTTGCCAATAACGGGAAGTCAGCGTGAGGGTTTCTGGCTACACTTTCTGCAAACAAGAAAGGAGGGCCCTTGACGGCTCTCCGCCCTGAATGACGGGGATTCCCACTTCAACGAGCCGAACCTAAGCCGCGTGCTGCGATTCAGGGTTTACAGGCTCTCCGTGGGCTAACACTGCCAGCCCGGCAGCTTTAATATTACGTGCCGCGTTAATGTCGCGATCATGGTCTGCGCCGCATTCAGGGCAGTGCCATTTACGAACATTAAGAGGCATTTTTTGCATGGTGAAACCGCAGCAACTACAGCATTTTGAGGACGGTAAATACTGGTCAATGGCGACCACTGACCGCCCGGCCCATTTGCCTTTGTACTGGAGCTGGCGAACAAGTTCGCTCCAGCCTGCGTCAGCTATTGCTTTAGACAGCTTCGGGTTGCGGATCATGTTTTTCACCTTGAGGGATTCGACGCAAACAACTTGGTTTTCGTTAATCAGTTTGCGGGACAACTTGTGCAGATTGTCCATCCGGCAATCGGCGATTTTCGCGTGGAGTCGGGCGACCTTTAAGCGGGCTTTAATACGGTTTCTTGAGCCTTTTTGCTTCCTGCTTAAACGTCGCTGTAGCAGCGTTAATCGCTTCGCATATTTAGCGGTGTGGCGGGGATTGTCGGTTTTGAATCCGGTATCGGTGACGAATAAATCTTTTAAGCCCACATCAATGCCGACCGTTTTAGCGGTAACAGGCATTGATACAGGTTCAAACTCACACAGGCAGGAAACAAAGTACCTGCCAGCGCTATCTCTGGAAATGGTAACGGTTGACGGCGCAGATGGTAATTCTCGACTCCAGCGAACATCCAGCGGCGACTTGCTCTTTGCTATATACAACTCGCCGTCACGGTGTTTAAACGCGCTGGCAGTGAACTCAGCCACCTGTTTGTGCCGTTTGCTTTTGAAAGCCGGATATGCAGCTCGTCCGGCAAAGAAGTTAGCAAAGGCGGCTTGTTGGTGGCGCAACGACTGCTGGAGGGGAACGCAGGAAACATCATTCAGCCATATGTATTCAGGCTCTTTTTTGAGCGCCGTAAGGCGAGCGTTGGCCTGTAGATAACCGATCTTTTCTTTTCGCTCGTAGTACGCATCGGTACGCCAACGAAGGATGGAATTGTAGACGAAGCGCACACAGCCAAACGTCTGAGCTAAAAGCTCAGCCTGCTCAGTTGTCGGGTAAAACCGGTATTTATATGCGCGTTTCATGTGTTCACATACTAAAGAGGAAAATGTGATTATGCAAAGTACAGTTAGTCGGAAAACCGCCTCCTTTCCTCCCCGGTCTGAAGGCCGAGGTTTCCCGGAGGCATTCTAATGAAACTCATCAGTAACGATCTGCGCGATGGCGATAAGCTGCCGCATCGTCATGTCTTTAACGGCATGGGTTACGATGGCGATAATATTTCACCGCATCTGGCGTGGGATGATGTTCCTGTGGGAACGAAAAGTTTTGTTGTCACCTGCTATGACCCGGATGCGCCAACCGGCTCCGGCTGGTGGCACTGGGTAGTTGTTAATTTACCCGCTGATACCCGCGTATTACCGCAAGGGTTTGGCTCTGGTCTGGTAGCTATGCCAGACGGCGTTTTGCAGACGCGTACCGACTTTGGTAAAACCGGGTACGATGGCGCAGCGCCGCCGAAAGGCGAAACCCATCGCTACATTTTTACCGTTCACGCGCTGGATGTAGAACGTATTGATGTCGATGAAGGTGCCAGCGGCGCGATGGTCGGGTTTAACGTTCATTTTCACTCTCTGGCGAGTGCCTCGATTACTGCGATGTTTAGTTAATCACTCTGCCAGATGGCGCAATGCCATCTGGTATCACTTAAAGGTATTAAAAACAACTTTTTGTCTTTTTACCTTCCCGTTTCGCTCAAGTTAGTATAAAAAAGCAGGCTTCAACGGATTCATTTTTCTATTTCATAGCCCGGAGCAACCTGTGAACACATTTTCAGTTTCCCGTCTGGCGCTGGCATTGGCTTTTGGCGTGACGCTGACCGCCTGTAGCTCAACACCGCCCGATCAACGTCCTTCTGATCAAACCGCGCCTGGTACCTCTTCGCGCCCGATTCTGTCGGCAAAAGAAGCGCAGAATTTCGATGCTCAACACTATTTTGCATCCCTGACACCAGGTGCGGCAGCGTGGAATCCTTCCCCGATTACCCTGCCTGCGCAACCTGACTTTGTTGTCGGCCCGGCGGGTACTCAAGGTGTAACTCATACCACGATTCAGGCGGCGGTAGATGCGGCAATTATCAAGCGTACCAACAAGCGCCAGTATATTGCCGTGATGCCTGGTGAGTATCAGGGAACGGTGTATGTCCCTGCCGCTCCGGGTGGAATTACTCTGTACGGTACGGGTGAAAAACCGATTGATGTGAAGATTGGGCTTTCCCTTGATGGTGGCATGAGCCCTGCCGACTGGCGTCACGACGTCAACCCGCGCGGCAAATATATGCCAGGTAAACCGGCGTGGTATATGTACGATAGCTGCCAGAGTAAACGCAGCGACAGTATCGGTGTTCTCTGCTCTGCGGTCTTCTGGTCACAAAACAATGGCCTGCAACTGCAAAACCTGACCATCGAAAACACGCTGGGCGATAGCGTAGATGCGGGTAACCATCCGGCGGTGGCACTGCGTACTGATGGCGACAAAGTGCAGATCAATAACGTCAACATTCTCGGTCGTCAGAACACCTTCTTTGTCACCAACAGCGGTGTGCAGAACCGTCTGGAAACGAATCGTCAGCCGCGTACGCTGGTGACCAACAGCTATATTGAAGGGGATGTGGATATCGTTTCTGGTCGCGGCGCAGTGGTGTTCGATAACACCGAATTCCGCGTGGTGAACTCCCGTACCCAGCAAGAAGCGTATGTGTTTGCACCGGCTACGCTGTCCAACATTTACTACGGTTTCCTCGCCGTAAACAGCCGTTTCAATGCTTCCGGTGATGGCGTGGCGCAACTGGGCCGCTCGCTGGATGTTGATGCCAATACCAACGGTCAGGTAGTGATCCGTGATAGCGCCATCAACGAAGGTTTTAACACAGCCAAACCGTGGGCTGATGCGGTGATTTCCAATCGTCCATTCGCGGGTAACACCGGCAGCGTTGATGATAACGACGAAGTACAGCGCAATCTGAATGACACTAACTACAACCGCATGTGGGAATACAATAACCGCGGCGTGGGTAGCAAAGTGGTTGCAGAGGCGAAGAAGTAGGAGCTGTTAACTATGTGCCGGATGCGGCGTAAACGCCTTATCCGGCCTACGGTTCGATGCGATTTGTCGGTCGGATAAGATGCGCCAGCATCGCATCCGACAATAAGTGCCGGATGCGACCTACATTCACATGGCGCTTTTTACATCTGACGGTTTTTATTGAAGTTAATCAAACTACCCGCCTTGATAATCTCGCGTTCTTCGGCAGTCAGACTTTCCATATACAGCGTGATTTCCGTTACCGGTGCATCTTCATGGATCACATAACCTTTAAACGTCGTTCCAGGATTATCCAGCGCCGCTTTAATGCCAGGGATATAAATGTAATCACCTACGTCAAAGTTCGGTGCTTCCGCCATCTGCAGCGGTAACATCCCCCAGTTGATGACGTTAGAACGATAGCGTTTAGTCGCGTACTCCTCGGCAATATTCGCCAGACCGCCAATCACACGCTGACAACTCGCCGCCTGTTCACGCGCAGAACCATCGCCTGGTTTCACCGCATAGACCATACTGCCAATTTCAGTTTGCAGCGGATCAATATGCTCCTGACCAGCAATCTGCTTAATGCGCGCAAACACCTCTGTCAGCTCACTGACATTTCCCGCCAGACGCTGATTTTCCAGCTCGGCAGTCGCTTTACTTCTGCCAACATAACCTGGATCGCGGCGTGACAGAGTAAACTCCGCCAGACCAATCGGATTTGAACGATATGAAGAGGTTTCACCGGAAGGAATCAGTTCGTCGGTGGTGGTCACTTCGTCGAGGATCTTCGAGCACACTTTGAGGACGATATTGTCAGTCAGCGCGCCCAATTCCGGCCAGTCTTTAATGTTCGGTCCGTAGATCAGCGGTTGCTGGGTCGCCCCTTTCACAAAGCCTTGATAGACGCGATTTTTATACGGCGTTACATCGAAGGCGTACTCCGGCACGTTGTCCCAGCAATCCAGCTCGCTGGCCGAAGTTAAATAGCCACCGTTTGCCGCAGTCGCCGCAATAGAACGAGCGTCCATCAACGCCACCGCTGACATCTGCCCATTAGCTGGCTTAGAGCCTTCGCGGTTCGGGAAGTTACGCGTGGTGTGGCGAATACTCAAACCGTTGTTGATTGGCGTATCGCCCGCACCAAAGCATGGGCCGCAGAACGCGGTTCTGATGATTGCGCCTGCGCCAATCAAATCTGCGACCACACCTTTTTTGGCGAGATCCATAAACACCGGCTGTGATGACGGGTAAACCGCCAACGAGAAGGTATCGTTGCCGCAGGATTGACCGCGCAGCGCATTCGCCGCCGCGATAACGTTTTCGTAGTTACCGCCAGAACAGCCCGCGATAATCCCCTGCTGCACTTTCAGGCGACCATTTTCCACTTTATCCAGCAGCGAGAGTTTGGCTTTACCGTGCGCCACGCGTTCGGACTCAATTTCAATCTCACGCAGAATGTCGGTCAGGTTCTGGTTCAGCGTGTCGATTTCATACACGTTGCTCGGGTGGAATGGCAGCGCAATCATTGGTTTGATGGCGCTTAAATCAACGCTGATGCAGCCATCGTAGTACGCCATTGGTTGAGGGTTAAGTTGGCAGTAATCCTGGCCGCGACCGTGCAGCGCCAGCCAGTTATGGACTTCTTCATCGGTTTGCCAGACAGAACTTAAACAGGTCGTTTCAGTGGTCATCACGTCAACGCTGTTGCGGAAATCGGTAGAGAGCGCTGCAACACCGGGACCTACGAACTCCATCACTTTGTTTTTGACGTAACCGTTTTTGAACACGGCACCGATGATAGCCAGCGCCACATCCTGCGGCCCCACATACGGCGCAGGTTTTCCGGTCAGATGCACCGCAACCACGCCCGGATAGTCGATATCCCAGGTGTCATTAAGCAGTTGTTTTACCAGCTCGCCGCCGCCCTCGCCAACCGCCATTGTCCCTAGCGCACCGTAACGGGTATGGCTGTCTGACCCGAGGATCATTTTGCCGCCGCCCGCCATCATTTCACGCATATATTGATGGATGACCGCAATATGCGGTGGCACAAAAATACCGCCATAACGCTGGGCCGCCGATAAACCAAAAACATGGTCATCACCGTTAATGGTGCCGCCCACAGCACAGAGTGAGTTATGGCAGTTGGTCAGCACATACGGCAGCGGGAAACGTTCCATACCGGACGCTTTAGCGGTCTGTACAATACCAACAAAGGTAATATCGTGAGAGGCTAATGAATCAAACTTAATTTTAAGTTTATCCATATTTCCGGACGTATTATGAGAAGAGAGAATAGACCAGGCAATAGTGCCTTTTTTGCTTCTTCTTTTTTTATTTCGCCGGTGAAATGTTCTTCGGCAATTATTTCGTTATTGCTGGCGAGAAACACGCCTTTTTCAGATAACTTGATCATCAAATGCTCCAGATATCTGCGCACCGTGAAGTGCGCAGAAAGATAATAAATGGATATACTCTAAATAATTCGAGTTGCAGGAAGGCGACAAGCGAGTGAATCCCCAGGAGCTTACATAAGTAAGTGACTGGGGTGAGCGAACGCAGACGCAGCACATGCAACTTGAAGTATGACGAGTATATTTACAGCATGTTCCAGCCGATCAGCATATTCCACCACCACACGCCAAGGGTGATATGCACCAGGAAGGTTAATATCGTCAGTACCGCACCGACCAACCACCAGGATTTAATATCGTTGTAACCCACGCCAAAGATGACCGGACCTGCCGCGCCGCCATAGTGAGTAACCATGCCGCCATAGGAGTTAGAGAACAACAGTGCCAGCGCGGTTAACATTAAGGGTGCGCCGGAGACATTCGCCAGCATGGCAAATACCGGTAACATGGCAACGATATAGGCACTACCAGAAGCGAAGAAATAACGCACGATGATGCTGAGGAAAATAATAACGAAGAAAGCAACGTTACCGTGACCATCAAATGCCAGGTTATTTTTAAAGACTTCAGCTAACCATTCGAAGAATTTAACTTTCGATAATAAGGAGCTTAAGCCGATAATACCGCCGTACCAGATTAAGGTATTCCAGCCGCCTTTATTTTTAACCACGTCTTCCCAGGTAACGATACCCAGCAGCAGCATAGTTGCCATAACAACGATTGCCACGGTGGATTCATCAACCCCCAGAGACTTACTGAAAATCCAGCCCAGCAGCGCCAGCACAAAGACACCGAGCAGCATTTTTTCGCGGATTTTCATCGGTCCCAGTTCGGCAAGGCCCGCTTTAGCGATGGTTTTGTTATCCACCTTCTTAATTTCTGGTGGATACATGGTGTAAATCACCAGCGGGGTGACCAGCAGCATAATGATGCCCGGCAATCCGGCGGCTAGCGCCCATCCACCCCAGCTAATTTGCAGGTGCAGAATGTCGTTGATCATTTTCAGCGCCAGAATGTTCCCCGCCATTGCGGTAAAGAACATATAGCTGGTGGTTTTAGTGACCATGTAAATGGAACATCATCAGGTAATGTCCAACACGACGCGGACTTTTTTCCGGTTCTGATCCCAAAGCCACTGCCACGCTGTTGATGATCGGTAACACGATGCCGCCCGCACGCGCGGTGTTAGACGGTGTTGCCGGAGCCAGTACCAGATCGAGAAATACCGTAACGTAACCCAGACCCAGGGTAGTGCTACCAATTTTACCAATCAGCAGATAGGCAATACGTTTACCTAAGCCTGTGGTTACAAACGCGGCGCTTAAAGTAAACGCAGAAAACACCAGCCAGGTGGTACCGGAAGAGTAACCGCTTAATACGGCGGTGGTTTTAAATTCCCCACCTGATAAGTTACCCACCACTACCATCGATGCGGCGACGGCAATTAACAGTACGACAGGTTCCGGGAAAGGCTTGATAACCAGCCCCACAATGGCCGCCAGGTAAATACCAAAAAGCACCCACGCCAGTTCGCTTAATCCTGCCGGAGCTGGCATAAAGCCAATAATACATGGGATCGCTAATATCAGAATTAGCTTCCATAACGATTTTTTATTCATTTAATATCCTGTTCTTTCTGTATGACTCATACAGAATTCCTTTATTGATTGTCATTATCACGACAACAAAATTTTTCAGGGAAGATAAACTTCACCGGAAAATATTTTTCTTGTCGTCCGAATAACAGATGCGCGTAACGTCGTGGCATCCTGACCTTCATTACTTAAATGAACGTCGAGCGCACCACTGGGGTGTTCAATATTGATATTGCCGTATCCTACAGAAGGGACGATTTGTCGGGTGACGGTGCCTTCCAATGCACAACTACTGGAAATAGCAATAGCACCGGTTATCGCCAAAGCGCGATGGCAAGAATGCGGCATAAAATAACGCACATTAATTGCCCCGCCTTTCTGCGCTGGAGAAATAAGTACAGGTTTAGGGATAACCATATTACTGACATCGCCCAAGCCCATTGCTTTACCCGCTTGTAGACGGATAGATTCAATGCGGGCTAATAATGCTTTGTCGGCATCCAGCTCTGCCGGTAATTCATAGCCTGTTTTTCCCAGATATTCAGCAGGAATAATGACAACTGGCATCGCCATATCGATACAGGTCACCGGGACATCGTCAAAATAATCAATCTGATTATCAGTCGGGAAGACTTTTCCGGTTTTCGTTCCGGCGGCATTCAGGAAAGTGAGCGCAACCGGTGCGGCAGTACCCGGTACGCCGTCAATTCTGGCGCTACCCTCGTACTCGACAACACCATTTGGCGTTTGCACATCAGCTTCGATGAACGTACCCGTATTGACGTTGCGGATACGTACGCGGGTAACTGGCGAAGTCGCTGCAATCAAACCATTTTCAATGGCGAATGCCCCAACGCCAGACAGCATATTGCCGCAGTTAGGCGTGGTATCGACACGTTGCTCATGGACGATAACTTGAGCAAACAGATAATCGACATCTGCACGCGGATCGCTGGAGCGGCTAATAATGGCGACTTTACTGGTCAGCGGATTACCGCCGCCAATACCGTCAATTTCCAGATCGTTACCGGAACCCATAATTGCCATCAATATTTTATCGCGCTGCGTTTGATCTTCGGGTAGATGTTCCGCTAACAGGAACGCGCCCCTCGAGGTTCCACCTCGCATCATCACGCAGGGTATTTTTTTCATAATAATGCCCTCAATTTAAAAACATAACTTATTGCGATATGGTTACATTAAGGGCAAAGCATCTCTAATGACTTTAGCTCAACGATTAATAACATTTTTTCATTAATTTAAGTTGGCTAAATGCAGTTAAAATTTTTAACTGCCAGTCACCCAAAATCGTCGCTTCCATTTTCCGGAGTAATAATGAAGCATGAATTATCAAGTATGAAGGCATTTGTCATACTGGCAGAGTCCAGTTCATTTAACAATGCTGCTAAATTACTCAATATTACGCAACCTGCATTAACGCGAAGAATAAAAAAGATGGAGGAAGATTTACACATTCAACTATTTGAGCGTACAACTCGCAAGGTTACGTTAACAAAAGCAGGAAAAAGGTTGCTCCCGGAGGCGCGGGAATTAATAAAAAAATTCGATGAAACGCTTTTTAATATTCGCGATATGAATGCTTATCATCGTGGTATGGTGACGTTAGCGTGTATTCCGACCGCAGTATTTTATTTTTTACCGCTGGCAATCGGTAAATTTAATGAGCTGTATCCCAATATTAAAGTGCGGATTCTGGAACAAGGCACGAATAATTGCATGGAATCGGTGCTGTGTAACGAATCAGACTTTGGCATAAACATGAACAACGTCACAAATTCATCCATTGATTTTACCCCACTGGTCAACGACCCGTTCGTGCTGGCCTGTCGGCGTGACCATCCATTGGCCAAAAAGCAGCTTGTAGAATGGCAGGAGTTAGTGGGTTACAAAATGATTGGCGTACGCTCCTCCAGCGGCAACCGACTATTGATAGAACAACAGCTAGCCGACAAGCCCTGGAAGCTGGACTGGTTTTACGAAGTGCGTCATCTTTCGACGTCATTAGGGCTGGTGGAGGCGGGACTGGGGATTTCGGCGCTTCCTGGTCTGGCAATGCCCCATGCGCCCTATTCTTCGATTATTGGTATCCCACTGGTGGAACCCGTTATACGTCGGACATTGGGGATTATTCGCCGCAAAGATGCCGTGCTTTCTCCGGCAGCTGAACGCTTTTTTGCCTTGCTGATTAATTTGTGGACTGACGATAAAGACAATTTGTGGACCAATATCGTCGAACGCCAGAGACATGCGTTACAGGAGATAGGTTAATACACCGGCGCAGGAGAGACTGCGCCGGTTAAATCAGCGGTTAGTGCGCGTTGACCACTACCCACATTGGCCCCTGCCCAACCGCATAGCGGCCTTTTTCATGCAGTAGCCCCTGCTCGCCAACAATTTCGTATACCGAGATGTGGTGAGATTTTTGCCCGGCGGCAATCAGATACTTGCCGCTGTGATCAACATTGAAGCCGCGCGGCTGGGTTTCCGTTGGCTGGAAGCCTTCTTTACTCAACACGCTGCCATCTTCCGAAACGCTGAAAACGGTAATCAGACTGGCGGTACGGTCGCAGGCGTATAAATGACGACCATCCGGGGTGATATGAATATCAGCCGCCCAACGGGTGTCGGAGAAGTTTTCCGGCATCATATCCAGCGTCTGGACACATTCGATATTGCCGTGCGGATCTTTCAGTTCCCAGACATCCACTGAGCTGTTTAACTCATTGACGCAATAGGCATATTGTTCGTTTGGATGGAATACCATATGACGCGGGCCGGCCCCTTCAACGGTAGTCACTTCCGCAGGGTCCTGCGCTACCAGATGACCATCATCGCTGACCGTAAACAGGCAAATGCGATCCTGCTTTAATGCCGGAACCCACAACGTACGGTTGTCCGGTGAGATATTGGCGGAATGGCAACCGTCCAGCCCCTCGACCACATCGACGACGCCCACTGGCAGGCCATCTTCCAGACGCGTTACGCTCACGTTACCCGCATTATAAGAACCGACAAAGACAAACTGCCCCAGGTGATCGGTGGAAATATGCGTCGGGCTCCCCGGCAGCGCAGACTCTGCAGCAAAGGTCAGCGCGCCATCGTCCGGGGCGATACGATAGGCCAGGACGCGAAACTCAGGGCGAACACCAACATAGAGATAGCGTTTGTCCGGGCTGACCACCATCGGCTGCACCTGCCCCGGCACATCGACAACCTGTGTCAGCGTCAGTGCGCCTTCATGATTCAGGTTCCAGACGTGAATTTGCTGGCTCTCAGGGCTGGCGATATAAACTGTTTGCTTCATGAATGCTCCTTTGCATTTAGCAACTGACTGTAACAGCTAAAATTAGTCGCTTTTGGCGGTGAATGCTGAATTAAAACGCAGAATTTTGTCCGATAGTGGTATCGGTGTACCATTCGCGCAGACGAAAATTCTTAACCTTAATCTGGAATACGCCATGACCACACGCGTGATTGCTCTCGACTTAGACGGCACCTTATTGACCCCGAAAAAGACCCTGCTTCCTTCATCGATAGAAGCCCTGGCCCGCGCTCGCGAAGCAGGCTACCGATTAATCATCGTCACAGGTCGCCATCACGTCGCTATTCATCCTTTTTATCAGGCGCTGGCGCTGGATACACCTGCTATTTGCTGTAACGGCACCTATTTGTATGATTATCATGCAAAAACCGTACTAGAAGCGGACCCAATGCCTGTTAACAAAGCCCTGCAACTCATTGAGATGCTGAATGAACACCACATTCACGGTCTGATGTATGTGGATGATGCGATGGTTTATGAGCACCCGACCGGACATGTCATTCGCACGTCTAACTGGGCGCAAACCCTGCCGCCGGAACAGCGTCCGACTTTCACACAAGTCGCTTCTCTGGCTGAAACGGCGCAACAAGTTAACGCCGTATGGAAGTTCGCCCTGACGCACGATGACCTGCCGCAATTGCAGAATTTTGGTAAGCATGTCGAACATGAACTGGGACTGGAGTGTGAATGGTCCTGGCACGATCAGGTTGATATTGCACGCGGCGGCAACAGCAAAGGTAAACGTTTGACGAAATGGGTTGAGGCGCAAGGCTGGTCGATGGAAAACGTCGTGGCCTTCGGCGATAACTTCAATGATATTAGTATGCTGGAAGCCGCTGGTACAGGCGTGGCGATGGGCAACGCCGATGACGCAGTAAAAGCACGCGCCAACATTGTGATTGGTGATAACACCACCGACAGCATTGCCCAGTTCATTTATAGCCACCTGATTTAATCAGGCGGTTATCGACACACTTTTAATTTGCGCATACAGCCACAGGCCAGGTTTGATCGCCAGTTCATCCCTGGCCCACGGGCTGATACGCGCCCACAGCGTTTTACCGCCGACTTCCAGCTCCACTTCCACCTGGCCGTTGTCGTCATAACTATTAACAACTTTTGCCCGCAATACGTTACGAATGCTGGTTTGCTGTGGCGGTTGTAAAACCAGCGAGACATCGGAAGCCTGAATGCGGATGCGTAGCGCAGCTTGCAGCGGTTCGTCCAGCTTATTGACCCACAAATGCTGATCGCCCAGCGCCAGCGCGGTCATCGCGTAATGCGGATGATGCTCAAGTACTGTCACTTTCAGAATGCTACTTTGTTGCTCTTTCGGTAGCCACGGATTCATCACGCTACTACCCCAGACTTCTTCCAGCGCGCCAAAGGCTTTCACCTGACCGTTTTCCAGTACCATCACTCTGTCTGCCAGATGGAGGATTTCATCCAGCGAATGGCTGACATACAACATCGGAATGTTGATTTCCCGCGTCAGACGTTGCAGATAAGGCAACAGTTCGCGTTTACGCGGAATATCCAGTGACGCCAGCGGTTCATCCAGCAACAGCAATTCCGGTGCTGTCAGCAAAGCCCGACCAATCGCCACGCGCTGTTTTTCGCCTCCGGACAGGCTGCCTGGTAAACGATCAAGCAACGGTTCAATGCCTAAAAGCGCCACCAGCTTATCGAACTGATTGACCATGCTTTTCGCCATGCCGTAGCGCAGATTGCCACGCACTTTGTAATGCGGGAACAGCCGCGCATCCTGAAAAACATAGCCAACGCGACGCTTTTCCGGCGACAGGCAGATACCTTTTTCGGCATCATTTAGTACCCGACCATTGAGGACAATCCGCCCTTTTTGCGGACGTGTCAGCCCACTGATGGCGTTAATCAGCGAGGTTTTTCCGGCACCAGAGACACCAAAAATAGCGGTGATGCCATTGGCGGGCAGCGTTTCATTAATCGTCAGGCAATGGTTGCCCAACGTCTGGGAAAAATTCAGTTCCAGCATGATTAGCGCCCCGCCCGTTCACGGCTGATTCTGGCCAGCCATTCTGAAATCAACAGGGAGATCATCGCCAGCGCAATAGAAATAATACACAGTCTCGCCGCGCCACTTTCCCCGCCAGGGGTCTGGATCAGGGTATACATGGCAGAAGGAATGGTTCGCGTTTCACCAGGAATGTTAGAAACAAAGGTGATGGTTGCGCCAAATTCACCGAGCGAACGAGCGAATGCCAGCACCGTACCAACAATAATTCCCGGTAAGGTCAGCGGTAACGTGATAGTAAAGAAAACGCGCCAGCGCCCGGCCCCCAGTGTTCTTGCGGCCTGCTCCAGTTTGATATCAACACCTTCCAGCGCCAGACGAATCGCCCGCACCATCAGCGGAAAAGACATGACAGCGGCAGCGAGAACCGCACCACGCCAGCTAAACGCGAAAGAAAGACCAAACCAGTCATACAGGCGTTCACCGATAAATCCGCGCCGTCCCATCGAAACTAATAATAGGTAACCGACGACCACGGGCGGTAACACCAGCGGTAGATGCAGTACGCTGTCGAGCAGAGCTTTGCCCGGAAACGTGCAACGTACCAGTAACCAGGCAAAAAAGATCCCAAACGGCAGGCTAAACAGCACAGCCAGGGAAGAAACTTTCAGGCTTAATAAAACTGCCTGCCATTCTGGATCGGTCAGTATCATTACTTGGTTGTAAATCCGTAACGTTTAAAGATTTCCGCAGCCTGCGGCCCCTTCAGATAATCATAAAATGCTTTCACTGTCGCATTGTTATGCCCTTCCACAACAGCAACCGGATATTCCACTTTTTTATGTGAATCTTCCGGGAAGGTGGCAACCACTTTTACCCCTTTGCTGGCAACTGCGTCAGAACCGTAAACAATACCCAGCGGCGCTTCATTGCGTTCGACCAACGCCAGCGCGCCACGAACATCTTCCGCCGGAGCCAGTTTCGGGGAGAGCGTATCCCATGCGCCCAGTTTTTGCAGTGCTTCTTTCGCATAAATGCCAGCAGGGACATGTTCCGGATCACCAACCGCGAGGCGACCGCCATTCAGCAGCGAAGTCCAGTTGGTTTTGCTGTCGATGGTGAAATCTTTCTGCTCGCTGGCTTTCGGTGCTACAACGACCAGGCTATTGCCGAGCAGTGTCTGGCGCGAAGCCGTATCGATCGCTTTTTTATCAACCGCATAATCCATCCATTTCTGATCGGCAGAAATAAACAGATCCGCAGGCGCACCCGCTTCAATCTGACGGGCCAAAGTAGATGACGAAGCGAAAGAAGAAACCACATCCACGCCTTTCTCTTTTTTATACTGCGTAGCAATGTCCTGCATTGCGTTAGTCAGTGATGCGGCGGCGAACACCGTGATTTTCCCTTCATCTGCCAGTGCATTGCCAGCAACAGCGAAAGAGAGTGCCGCCCCGGTAAACAAGTTCAACCATTTACGAGCCATTGGTAACCCCTTAATGTAACGTTATATAGGCGTCAATATAACGGCAAGTTCGGAATTTTCCCAGCAGTTATTGCTAACCTTTGTGAGGTAGATGAGAAAAAATATCGGCAGAAAAAGCAGGAAGTTGAGAAAAAGAAAATGCCCGACTAAGCGGGCATTCAGGGAATCAATGATTTTGTCCGGGCTGGTCTTTTTTACCAACACCAGAAAAGATGTTGAATACTTCACCAAGACCGTAAATCAGACCCAGGATGATGGCCATCACGACAGGTACCATGATTACGGCGAATACCAGACTTTTTAATAACTCTAACATGGTCAACTCCAGATATAGTCATGAGACTATTCTAACCGCTAAGCACAGAAAAGCACTCCCCTTTTGTGCGGTCAGCTTTGCGTGGCGTTCGTTTTCCGTCACAATAAGACTTTTGCCAGGACATTGTTATGCAGGCCGAAATCCTTCTCACCCTTAAGCTCCAACAAAAATTATTCGCCGACCCGCGCCGCATTTCGCTACTAAAACACATTGCGCTTTCCGGTTCCATTAGCCAGGGAGCGAAAGATGCCGGTATCAGCTATAAAAGCGCCTGGGATGCCATTAACGAGATGAATCAGTTAAGTGAGCATATTCTGGTTGAGCGCGCAACAGGCGGTAAAGGTGGAGGCGGCGCAGTACTGACCCGCTATGGTCAGCGACTGATTCAGCTCTATGACTTACTGGCGCAAATCCAGCAAAAAGCCTTTGATGTGTTAAGTGACGATGACGCCCTGCCGCTGAACAGCCTGCTGGCCGCGATCTCACGTTTTTCACTGCAAACCAGCGCCCGTAACCAGTGGTTCGGTACCATCACCGCCCGCGATCATGATGACGTTCAACAGCATGTTGATGTCTTACTGGCTGATGGAAAAACACGCCTGAAAGTCGCAATTACCGCACAAAGCGGCGCGCGTCTGGGGCTGGATGAAGGCAAAGAAGTGTTGATATTGCTAAAAGCGCCGTGGGTAGGTATTACTCAGGACGATGCGGTCGCGCAAAACGCTGACAACCAATTACCAGGTATTATTAGTCATATTGAGCGCGGCGCAGAGCAGTGCGAAGTATTAATGGCGCTACCCGACGGGCAAACACTGTGCGCCACAGTGCCGGTAAATGAAGCGACTTCTCTTCAGCAAGGGCAGAATGTCACGGCCTACTTTAATGCCGACAGCGTGATTATCGCCACGCTGTGCTAAGCGTGTTGACAATTTGTTATGAAACACGTATCCCTGTCAGTAATCGCTGCACAAAATGGGATATAAAATGTCATCGTTGCAAATTTTGCAAGGCACGTTTCGTCTTGGCGACACAAAAACGCTGCAATTGCCTCGGCTAACGTTAAACGCGGGTGATAGTTGGGCGTTTGTCGGTTCGAATGGAAGCGGGAAATCGGCGCTGGCCCGCGCGCTGTCGGGGGAACTTCCGCTTTTGAAAGGTGAACGGCAAAGCCAGTTTTCCCACATCACTCGTCTCTCCTTCGAGCAATTGCAAAAGCTCGTCAGCGACGAATGGCAGCGGAATAACATCGATATGCTTAGTCCTGGCGAAGATGACACCGGGCGTACCACGGCTGAGATCATTCAGGATGAAGTAAAGGATACTCCGCGTTGCATGCAACTGGCGCAGCAGTTCGGTATTACCGCCCTCCTCGACCGACGCTTTAAATACCTTTCCACTGGCGAGACGCGAAAAACCCTGCTGTGTCAGGCGCTGATGTCGGAGCCTGACTTGTTGATCCTTGATGAACCGTTTGATGGCCTGGATGTTGCCTCACGTCAGCAGCTGGCTGAGCTACTCGCCTCGTTACATCAGTCCGGTATTACTCTGGTACTGGTGCTCAATCGCTTCGATGAGATCCCGGAATTTGTCCAGTTTGCTGGCGTGCTGGCGGATTGCACGTTAGCGGAAACTGGCGCTAAAGAAGAACTGCTCCAACAAGCACTCGTTGCGCAACTGGCGCATAGCGAACTGCTTGTAGGTGTGCAAATGCCGGAGCCGGATGAACCTTCAGTACGTCACGCCTTACCCGCCCACGAACCGCGCATTGTGCTGAACAATGGCGTGGTTTCTTATAACGAACGCCCCATCCTTAATAACCTTAGCTGGCAGGTGAATCCAGGCGAACACTGGCAAATTGTCGGGCCAAATGGCGCGGGAAAATCGACGTTATTAAGCCTGATTACTGGCGATCATCCGCAAGGTTACAGCAACGATTTGACGCTTTTCGGACGACGTCGCGGCAGCGGCGAAACCATCTGGGATATCAAAAAGCATATCGGTTACGTCAGCAGTAGTTTGCATCTGGATTACCGGGTCAGCACTACTGTGCGTAATGTGATTCTTTCTGGCTATTTTGATTCGATTGGCATTTATCAGGCCGTTTCGGATCGCCAGCAAAAACTGGTGCAGCAGTGGCTGGATATTCTCGGCATTGATAAACGCACGGCTGACGCTCCTTTCCATAGTCTTTCCTGGGGACAGCAGCGTCTGGCGCTGATCGTCCGTGCGCTAGTGAAACATCCGACGTTGCTTATTCTCGATGAACCACTACAGGGGCTTGATCCGCTCAATCGCCAGCTTATCCGCCGTTTTGTTGATGTGCTGATTAGCGAAGGTAAAACGCAATTGTTGTTTGTTTCGCACCACGCTGAAGATGCGCCTGCCTGTATTACCCATCGTCTTGAGTTCGTGCCGGACGGTGACTTTTATCGCTATGCGCTGACAAAAATAAACTGAGTCGGTAGTGCTGACCGTGCCGGAGGCGGCGTAAACGTGTTATCCGGCCAACGGTTTGACGCATCCAGGCATGAAACCGCGTCTTTTTTTTCAGATAAAAAGCGCAATCATTCATAAAGCCGCTGTTTTATAATCACTTAATCGCGCATAAAAAACGGCTAAATTCCTGTGTAAACGATTCCACTAATTTATTCCATGTCACACTTTTCGCATCTTTGTTATGCTATGGTTATTTCATACCATAAGCCTAATGGAGCGAATTATGAGAGTTCTGGTTACCGGTGGTAGCGGTTACATTGGAAGTCATACCTGTGTGCAATTACTGCAAAACGGTCATGATGTCATCATTCTTGATAACCTCTGTAACAGTAAGCGCAGCGTACTGCCTGTTATCGAGCGTTTAGGCGGCAAACATCCAACGTTTGTTGAAGGCGATATCCGTAACGAAGCGTTGATGACCGAGATCCTGCACGATCACGCTATCGACACCGTGATCCACTTCGCCGGGCTGAAAGCCGTTGGCGAATCGGTACAAAAACCGCTTGAATATTACGACAACAATGTCAACGGTACTCTGCGCCTGATTAGCGCCATGCGCGCCGCTAACGTCAAAAACTTTATCTTTAGCTCCTCCGCCACCGTTTATGGCGATCAGCCCAAAATTCCATATGTTGAAAGCTTCCCGACCGGCACACCGCAAAGCCCTTACGGCAAAAGCAAGCTGATGGTGGAACAGATCCTCACCGATCTGCAAAAAGCCCAGCCGGACTGGAGCATTGCCCTGCTGCGCTACTTCAACCCGGTTGGCGCGCATCCGTCGGGCGATATGGGCGAAGATCCGCAAGGCATTCCGAATAACCTGATGCCATACATCGCCCAGGTTGCTGTAGGCCGTCGCGACTCGCTGGCGATTTTTGGTAACGATTATCCGACCGAAGACGGTACTGGCGTGCGCGATTACATCCACGTAATGGATCTGGCGGACGGTCACGTCGTGGCGATGGAAAAACTGGCGAACAAGCCAGGCGTACACATCTACAACCTCGGCGCTGGCGTGGGCAGCAGCGTGCTGGACGTGGTTAATGCCTTCAGCAAAGCCTGCGGCAAACCGGTTAATTATCATTTTGCACCGCGTCGCGAGGGCGACCTTCCGGCCTACTGGGCGGACGCCAGCAAAGCCGACCGTGAACTGAACTGGCGCGTAACGCGCACACTCGATGAAATGGCGCAGGACACCTGGCACTGGCAGTCACGCCATCCACAGGGATATCCCGATTAAGGAACGACCATGACGCAATTTAATCCCGTTGATCATCCACATCGCCGCTACAACCCGCTCACCGGGCAATGGATTCTGGTTTCACCGCACCGCGCTAAGCGCCCCTGGCAGGGGGCGCAGGAAACGCCAGCCAAACAGGTGTTACCTGCGCACGATCCAGATTGCTTCCTCTGCGCAGGTAATGTACGGGTGACAGGCGATAAAAACCCCGATTACACCGGCACTTACGTTTTCACTAATGACTTTGCGGCCTTGATGTCTGACACGCCAGATGCGCCAGAAAGCAACGATCCGCTAATGCGTTGCCAGAGCGCGCGCGGTACCAGCCGGGTGATCTGCTTTTCACCGGATCACAGTAAAACGCTGCCAGAACTGAGCGTTGCGGCATTGACGGAAATCGTCAAAACCTGGCAGGAGCAAACTGCAGAACTGGGGAAAACATACCCGTGGGTGCAGGTCTTTGAAAACAAAGGCGCGGCGATGGGCTGCTCTAACCCGCATCCGCACGGACAGATTTGGGCAAATAGCTTCCTGCCTAACGAAGCTGAGCGCGAAGACCGCCTGCAAAAAGAATATTTCGCCGGGCAGAAATCACCAATGCTGGTGGATTATGTTCAGCGCGAGCTGGCAGACGGTAGCCGTACCGTTGTCGAAACCGAACACTGGTTAGCCGTTGTACCTTACTGGGCTGCCTGGCCGTTCGAAACGCTACTGCTGCCCAAAGCCCACGTTTTGCGGATCACCGATTTGACCGACGCCCAGCGCAGCGATTTGGCTCTGGCGTTGAAAAAGCTGACCAGTCGTTATGACAACCTCTTCCAGTGCTCCTTCCCCTACTCTATGGGCTGGCACGGCGCGCCATTTAATGGCGAAGAGAATCAACACTGGCAGCTGCACGCGCACTTTTATCCGCCTCTGTTGCGCTCCGCCACCGTACGTAAATTTATGGTTGGTTATGAAATGCTGGCAGAAACCCAGCGAGACCTGACCGCAGAACAGGCAGCAGAGCGTTTGCGCGCAGTCAGCGATATCCATTTTCGCGAATCCGGAGTGTAAGAAATGAGTCTGAAAGAAAAAACACAATCTCTGTTTGCCAACGCATTTGGCTACCCTGCCACTCACACCATTCAGGCGCCTGGCCGCGTGAATTTGATTGGTGAACACACCGACTACAACGACGGTTTCGTTCTGCCCTGCGCGATTGATTATCAAACCGTGATCAGCTGTGCGCCACGCGATGACCGTCAAGTTCGCGTAATGGCAGCCGATTATGAAAATCAGCTCGACGAGTTTTCCCTCGATGCGCCCATTGTCGCGCATGAAAACTATCAATGGGCGAACTACGTTCGTGGCGTGGTGAAACATCTGCAACTGCGTAACAACAGCTTCGGCGGTGTGGACATGGTGATCAGCGGCAATGTGCCGCAGGGTGCAGGGTTAAGTTCTTCCGCTTCACTGGAAGTCGCGGTCGGAACCGTATTGCAGCAGCTTTATCATCTGCCGCTGGACGGCGCACAAATCGCGCTTAACGGTCAGGAAGCAGAAAACCAGTTTGTTGGCTGTAACTGCGGAATCATGGATCAACTGATTTCCGCGCTCGGCAAGAAAGATCATGCCTTGCTGATCGATTGCCGCTCACTGGGGACCAAAGCTGTTTCCATGCCCAAAGGCGTGGCTGTCGTCATCATCAACAGTAACTTCAAACGTACCCTGGTTGGCAGCGAATACAACACCCGTCGTGAACAGTGCGAAACCGGTGCGCGTTTCTTCCAGCAGCCAGCCCTGCGCGATGTCACCATTGAAGAGTTCAACGCTGTTGCACATGAACTGGACCCGATCGTCGCGAAACGCGTGCGTCACATCCTGACTGAAAACGCCCGCACCGTTGAAGCTGCCATCGCGCTGGAGCAAGGCGACCTGAAACGTATGGGCGAGTTGATGGCGGAGTCTCATGCCTCTATGCGCGATGATTTCGAAATCACCGTGCCGCAAATTGACACTCTGGTAGAAATCGTCAAAGCTGTGATTGGCGACAAAGGTGGCGTACGCATGACCGGCGGCGGATTTGGTGGCTGTATCGTCGCGTTGATCCCGGGAGAACTGGTGCCTGCCGTACAGCAAGCTGTCGCTGAACAATATGAAGCAAAAACAGGTATTAAAGAGACTTTTTACGTTTGTAAACCATCACAAGGAGCAGGACAGTGCTGAACGAAACTCCCGCACTGGCACCCGATGGTCAGCCGTACCGACTGTTAACTTTGCGTAACAACGCAGGGATGGTAGTCACGCTGATGGACTGGGGTGCGACTTTACTTTCCGCCCGTATTCCGCTTTCCGATGGCAGCGTCCGCGAGGCGCTGCTTGGCTGCGCCAGCCCGGAATACTATCAGGATCAGGCCGCATTTCTGGGGGCCTCTATTGGTCGTTATGCCAACCGCATCGCCAATAGCCGTTATACCTTTGACGGTGAAACCGTGACGCTTTCACCAAGTCAGGGCGTCAACCAATTGCATGGCGGCCCGGAAGGGTTCGACAAACGTCGCTGGCAGATTGTGAACCAGAACGATCGTCAGGTGCTGTTTGCCCTGAGTTCAGATGATGGCGATCAGGGTTTCCCGGGTAATCTCGGCGCGACGGTGCAATATCGTCTGACCGACGATAACCGTATCTCCATTACTTATCGCGCCACAGTTGATAAACCTTGCCCGGTGAATATGACTAATCACGTCTATTTCAATCTTGACGGCGAGCAGTCTGACGTGCGCAATCATAAGTTGCAGATTCTGGCGGAAGAATATCTGCCGGTTGATGAAGGCGGCATTCCGCACGACGGCCTGAAATCTGTCGCCGGAACCTCTTTTGATTTCCGCAACGCCAAAATCATCGCCAGTGAGTTTCTTGCCGACGACGATCAGCGCAAAGTGAAAGGTTACGATCACGCGTTCTTGTTACAGGCCAAAGGCGATGGCAAGAAAGTGGCGGCGCATGTCTGGTCAGCAGATGAAAAATTGCAGCTGAAGGTCTACACCACCGCTCCGGCTCTGCAATTCTACTCCGGCAACTTCCTCGGCGGCACACCGTCGCGGGGAACCGAACCTTACGCCGACTGGCAAGGGCTGGCGTTGGAAAGCGAATTTCTGCCGGACAGCCCGAACCACCCTGAATGGCCGCAACCGGACTGCTTCCTGCGTCCTGGCGAAGAGTATTCCAGCCTGACGGAATATCAGTTTATTGCTCAGTAATGTTAAGCCCTCGTCATGAGGGCTTTATCTTCATATTGTTCAAATCACCAGCAAACACCGACATATTTGCAACTCAATATTCACAACAACCTTACACTGCGACACTATTTTCGCTATGGTTATGCGTAAGCATTGCTGTTGCTTCGTCACGGCAATATAATGAGAATTATTATCATTAAAAGATGATTTGAGGAGTAAGTATATGGCTGTAACTAAGCTGGTTCTGGTTCGTCATGGCGAAAGTCAGTGGAACAAAGAAAACCGTTTCACCGGTTGGTACGACGTGGATCTGTCTGAGAAAGGCGTAAGCGAAGCAAAAGCAGCAGGTAAGCTGCTGAAAGAGGAAGGTTACAGCTTTGACTTTGCTTACACCTCTGTGCTGAAACGCGCTATTCATACCCTGTGGAATGTGCTGGACGAACTGGATCAGGCATGGCTGCCCGTTGAGAAATCCTGGAAACTGAACGAACGTCACTACGGTGCGTTGCAGGGTCTGAACAAAGCGGAAACCGCTGAAAAGTATGGCGACGAGCAGGTGAAACAGTGGCGTCGTGGTTTTGCGGTGACTCCGCCGGAACTGACTAAAGATGATGAGCGTTATCCGGGTCACGATCCGCGTTACGCGAAACTGAGCGAGAAAGAACTGCCTCTGACGGAAAGCCTGGCGCTGACCATTGACCGCGTGATCCCTTACTGGAATGAAACCATTCTGCCGCGTATGAAGAGCGGTGAGCGCGTCATCATCGCCGCACACGGTAACTCGTTACGTGCGCTGGTGAAATATCTCGATAACATGAGCGAAGAAGAGATTCTTGAGCTGAATATCCCGACCGGCGTGCCGCTGGTTTATGAGTTTGACGAGAACTTCAAACCGCTGAAACGCTATTATCTGGGTAATGCTGACGAGATCGCGGCGAAAGCAGCGGCGGTTGCTAACCAGGGTAAAGCGAAGTAAACGTCATTCGTTTAAAAATGAGAAAGCCGACCGCAAAATGAGTCGGCTTTTTTATTTTTCGTTGCTACCAATGGAGCACATCGCCTGATGCGACGCTGCGCGTTTTATCAGGCCTCCGGTGATTAATCGGATACGCCACTCTGACGGCGCATCCGACAATTAAACTTTACCCGCGACGCGCTTTTACTGCATTCGCCAGTTGACGTAACAGAGCATCGGTATCATCCCAGCCAATGCAGGCGTCGGTGATGCTCTTACCGTAGGCCAGCGGTTCCCCGCTCTCGAGGCTCTGATTGCCTTCCACCAGATGGCTTTCCACCATCACGCCAATAATGGCCTTTTCGCCACCGGCAATCTGCTGGCAAACGTCAGTACAAACATCCATCTGCTTTTTGAATTGTTTTGACGAGTTAGCATGGCTGAAATCGATCATCACCTGTGCTGGCAGGCCTGCTTTGTTCAGCCCTTCTTTCACTTCAGCAACGTGCTTCGCGCTGTAGTTAGGCTCTTTACCACCGCGCAGAATGATATGGCAATCGCCGTTACCGCTGGTATTCACAATCGCCGAATGACCCCATTTGGTCACTGAAAGGAAGCAGTGCGGCGCACCGGCGGCATTAATGGCATCGATAGCCACTTTAATCGTACCATCAGTGCCATTTTTGAAACCTACCGGACAAGAAAGACCAGACGCCAGTTCGCGGTGCACCTGCGATTCGGTGGTACGTGCACCAATTGCGCCCCAGCTCATCAGGTCAGCGAGATATTGTGGGGTGATCATATCGAGAAACTCACCCGCCGCTGGCAGACCGCTGTCGTTAATATCAAGCAGCAATTTACGGGCAATACGCAGACCGTCGTTGATCTGGAAGCTGTTATCCATATGCGGATCGTTAATCAGCCCTTTCCAGCCCACCGTGGTACGCGGCTTTTCAAAATAGACGCGCATTACGATTTCCAGCTCATCTTTCAGCTCTTCACGCAGCGCCAGCAAGCGAGTGGCATACTCTTTAGCCGCGACAGGATCATGAATTGAGCATGGGCCAATCACCACCAACAGGCGATCATCATTACCTTTCAGGATCTTATGGATCGCTTTTCGGGCATGGGCGACCGTATTCGCGGCATTTTCAGTAGCGGGGAATTTTTCCAGCAATGCGACAGGAGGAAGTAACTCTTTGATTTCTTTGATGCGTAAATCGTCGTTCTGATAATTCATGTCTGTTCCAGTGTTGCCATACTTATCTTAGTGAATGCAATACTTCCAATCTATATCTTCCGTCAGAATGTGTAAACGGGGTTTTACACTATGAACGGATTAATCCTGGAATTAGCAAGAAAAACGCCAGATTGTCGCGAAAAACGAGATCTCTCCTACAATTTCTAACTGTAACTCCTTTGTTTGTTAATTATTTCAAGATTCTCTGCTGGGTATCTTTGCCTGGCTGAAATCTTAAACCATTGCCTTATATTCATCTGCAAATGCACTGTTGGAAGAGGTTATCCGACATAACGACCATAACAGGAGCATCCTATGAAAATGACAAAACTGGCCACACTATTTTTGACTGCCACTCTAAGCCTTGCCAGCGGTGCCGCACTGGCTGCCGATAGCGGAGCGCAAAGCAATAACGGCCAGGCAAACGCCGCCGCTGATGCGGGCCAGGTAGCCCCTGATGCCCGTGAAAATGTCGCGCCAAATAACGTCGACAATAACGGGGTAAATACCGGTTCTGGCGGCACAATGCTGCATCCGGATGGTTCTTCAATGAACAATGACGGCATGACCAAAGATGAAGAGCACAAGAACACCATGTGCAAAGATGGTCGCTGCCCGGATATCAATAAAAAAGTCCAAACCGGTGATGGCATCAACAATGATGTCGATACCAAAACCGACGGTACCACGCAGTAACCCTGCGAAATAGCCAATAATGGGAGAGCGGAGTCTCTCCCTTTTAATTTTTCCCTTCTAAAAGCAGTATGATGTCATAAAGTTAAGTGAGAATAATTAAGGGATGACTCGTCATGGCGCACTCACACTCACACACTTCCTCACACCTGCCAGAAGATAATAATGCTCGTCGCTTGTTGTATGCTTTCGGCGTGACTGCCGGGTTTATGCTCGTAGAAGTCATTGGCGGTTTTCTTTCCGGTTCTCTGGCATTGCTGGCCGATGCGGGTCATATGTTGACCGATACTGCCGCCCTGCTTTTCGCCCTACTCGCCGTGCAATTTTCACGTCGACCTCCCACCATTCGCCACACTTTCGGTTGGCTAAGATTGACCACGCTCGCAGCATTTGTGAATGCTATCGCCCTGGTGGTGATTACCATTTTGATTGTCTGGGAGGCGATAGAACGCTTCCGCACACCGCGTCCGGTCGAGGGCGGCATGATGATGGCAATTGCCGTGGCTGGGCTGTTGGCAAATATACTTTCTTTCTGGTTACTTCATCACGGTAGCGAAGAGAAAAACCTCAACGTGCGAGCAGCGGCACTGCATGTGCTCGGGGACCTGCTGGGTTCGGTTGGGGCTATTATTGCCGCGTTGATTATTATCTGGACCGGCTGGACACCTGCTGACCCCATTCTCTCAATACTGGTGTCGCTTCTGGTTCTGCGTAGCGCGTGGCGACTGTTGAAAGATAGTGTGAATGAATTACTTGAAGGTGCACCGGTATCGCTGGATATCGCTGAACTGAAGCGTCGCTTGTGCCGGGAAATCCCGGAAGTCCGCAATGTGCACCATGTGCATGTATGGATGGTAGGCGAGAAGCCGGTGATGACGCTGCATGTGCAGGTGATCCCGCCACACGATCACGATGCCTTGTTAGATCAGATCCAACACTACCTGATGGATCACTATCAGATTGAGCACGCCACTATTCAGATGGAATATCAACCTTGTCATGGGCCAGACTGCCACCTGAATGAAGGGGTGTCTGGCCATTCACATCATCACCATTAATGGGACAGCGCGCGTGAACCTCTTTCGCGTGCGCTGTTGATCCACATCCGGCTGCCGTTGAGGGCAATAAAGGTCAGGATGATGTACTCCAGAGACATGGCGTAAACGCCCTGAAGTGCAAAAATAACGACGCTAATCACGTTAATAATCACCCACAACAGCCAGTTTTCCACATACTTACGCGTCATCAGAATCATTGCCACGATAGATAACACCATCATGCATGAATCCCAGAACGGGAAAGCGTCCGGCTGTAGTTCAGGCATCGCAACCTGTAATCCTAATGCTTGCATGATCATGACTGCCACGCGGGTCAAAAATGCAAACACCGGATTGATAAATACCGTCATCAGACCAATCGAAACAACGCAAACCGCCAACCAGCTTAGCGCCTTCGGCAATGGCAACCAGCAAATTTTCAACTCCGCCTCGTTCTGACTGGTTTGTCGCGACCACGCATACCAGCCGTAAATATTCGCGGCAAAGAAAAACACCTGTAATAGCAGGCTGGCATACAGCTGAATCTGAAAGAAAATAATGCCAAACAAGGTGACGTTGATCAGGCCAAAGAAGTAGTTACTGATCTTCTCCAGACTGGCAAGGCCAATACACAGCAACCCGGCGATCGTGCCTACCGCTTCGATCCATGAGAGATCATAACCGCCTGCCCCTATTGGTATATGTACCAGGATATTCTGCACACTAAAAAAATCCATCGTTCCCCCAAAGCGTAATGTGACGCCTTATTATCAATTATCCACGTAGTGTAGCCGCAAAATCCAGCATACGATTGAGCGGCACCAGCGCCCTCTCTAGCAGCCTTTCATCAACATAAACCTCGTGATTGCTTCCTTCCAGTTCTAATGCCTCTGCGATGGCCTGAAGGCCATTCATGGCCATCCACGGGCAATGCGCGCAGCTGCGACAGGTTGCGCCCTCACCCGCGGTTGGTGCTTCCAGTAACTCTTTATCTGGCACCGCCTGCTGCATTTTGTAGAAAATGCCCCGATCGGTTGCCACGATAAGCCGCTGATGTGGCAATGTTTTCGCAGCAGCGATCAGTTGACTGGTGGAACCGACCGCATCCGCCATCTCTACAATAGCTTGCGGTGATTCTGGATGCACCAGTATGGCAGCATCCGGGTATTCTTCTTGCAAGCGGGTTAACGCCTGAGTCTTAAACTCATCATGCACAATGCAGGCACCCTGCCAGCATAAAATGTCTGCGCCCGTCTGTTTTTGCACGTAACACCCCAGATGTTTGTCAGGTGCCCAGATGATTTTTTCACCCAAACTATCCAGATGATCAATAAGTTCGACGGCAATGCTTGAAGTTACCACCCAATCTGCGCGCGCTTTTACCGCAGCAGAAGTGTTGGCGTAGACGACGACAGTACGATCGGGATGGGCATCGCAAAATGCGTTAAATTCTTCAACAGGGCAGCCGAGATCCAGTGAACATTCAGCCTGAAGTGTCGGCATCAGAATTGTTTTTTCCGGACTGAGAATTTTGGCGGTTTCTCCCATAAATCTCACCCCAGCAACTAACAACGTAGAAGCGGGATGCTTTGCACCGAAGCGCGCCATTTCCAGAGAATCAGAAATACAGCCACCGGTTTCTTCTGCCAGTTGTTGAATTTCGGGATCGGTATAGTAGTGGGCAACCATCACCGCATTACGTTCTTTTAGTAGACGTTTTATCTTCTCGCGGTAATACGCTTTTTCATCAATGCTTAACGGCGTCGGCTTCGGGGGGAAAGGATAAATCGCCGTGTCTGGATCAAACATCACGCTCATCTTACCATCTCGTTTTACAGGCTTAACGTTAAAACCGACTTAAGCGTGATATTCGCTATTATCGGCGTAATTTGTTTTATATGCTAAACAAGATAGTCGAATGGTGGGGAAAAGTCACTCGAATTACGTATGAGATGCCGAATGCCACACTTTGCGTCTTATTCCTCCGACGTAGAGTTGTTTACGCAGCAAGCGCGGAGTATGTCTTCAGGGTCAAGAATTGAAATTGAGAGATGCCTGAATAGCAAAAAAGCGCCTTTAGGGCGCTTTTTTGCATTGGTGGGTCGTGCAGGATTCGAACCTGCGACCAATTGATTAAAAGTCAACTGCTCTACCAACTGAGCTAACGACCCCTTGCGGGATTATGCTGCTTTAATCATTCAGGATGGTGGGTCGTGCAGGATTCGAACCTGCGACCAATTGATTAAAAGTCAACTGCTCTACCAACTGAGCTAACGACCCATACGGGTGTTACCTGAAAGATTTCTACTCGGAACCAATGTTTAAAATTGGTGGGTCGTGCAGGATTCGAACCTGCGACCAATTGATTAAAAGTCAACTGCTCTACCAACTGAGCTAACGACCCGAAGTGGTGGGTGATGACGGGATCGAACCGCCGACCCCCTCCTTGTAAGGGAGGTGCTCTCCCAGCTGAGCTAATCACCCGATACTGCGCTGGATACTACAAACTACTTCCACCGAACCCACCGTAATCAGTGGTGGGTCGTGCAGGATTCGAACCTGCGACCAATTGATTAAAAGTCAACTGCTCTACCAACTGAGCTAACGACCCGAAGTGGTGGGTGATGACGGGATCGAACCGCCGACCCCCTCCTTGTAAGGGAGGTGCTCTCCCAGCTGAGCTAATCACCCGATACTACGCTGGATACTACAACTAACTATGTTAGTGGTGGGTCGTGCAGGATTCGAACCTGCGACCAATTGATTAAAAGTCAACTGCTCTACCAACTGAGCTAACGACCCACTTTTTCGTTGCTTTCGGTTTGTTTGATATCCCGTGGCAACGGCGGCATATATTACTGATTTCAGACTTGAGCGCAACAAAAATTTCGATGTAGATCACTCAACTGCTTATGATTCGCACGACACGACCAGAAATAATGCGACTTCTGGTCGTGTGTTATGCATTACATCGCGTTCAGACGTTTTTGCGCCTGTTTAGCGCCATCAGTACCAGGGTATTTACTGATAACCTGCTGGTATACGGCTTTCGCTTTTGCGGTGTCACCTTTGTCCTGCATGATGACGCCGACTTTAAACATCGCATCTGCAGCCTTCGGTGACTTCGGATAGTTTTTCACTACCGAAGCAAAATAATACGCCGCATCATCTTTTTTACCCTTGTTGTAGTTTAACTGACCCAGCCAATAATTGGCGTTTGGCAGGTAAGTTGAATCAGGGTAATTTTTGATGAAATTCTGAAATGCCACCATTGCGTCATCCTGGCGGGATTTATCCTGCACCAGCGCAATAGCTGCATTGTAATCCGTGTTTGCATCACCGCTTTTCACCGGCGCGCCAGCATTCGCAGTACCAGCATCAGCTGTCGGCGTCGTTGATGCCGCCACACCGCTTTGATCGCCGCTGGTTGATTGCGCCGCTGCACCACCGCTGCTGAGGCTGTCGATCTGCAACAGGATCTGCTTTTGCCGCTCCACGACCTGATTCAGTTGATACTGATTTTCCTGAATCTGACCACGCAGGGAATCAATATCGGATTGATTATCAGAGAGTTGTTGCTGGAGTTGGGTTAAAAGCTGGCTGTGAGCATTAGAAATACGCTCAAGTTGAGTGACGCGGTCTTCGACCGAGCCTGAGCCGACACTACTGATTGGTGCCTGAGCAAAAGCGGCCCAGGGGGCCGCTATACCAACCAGTAACGACAGACTCAATAGTTGATGTCTGAAGTTACTGCTCATGCAATTCTCTTAGTAAACCAGTACCGCACGACGGTTTTTGGCATACGCCGCTTCGTCATGACCCAGTACTGCAGGTTTTTCTTTACCGTAAGAAACGATGGAGATCTGGTCAGCAGAAACGCCTTTACCCTGCAGATACATCTTAACAGCGTTCGCACGACGTTCACCCAGGGAGATGTTGTATTCCGGAGTACCACGTTCGTCCGCGTGACCTTCTACGGTGACTTTGTAAGACGGGTTGCTACGCAGGAAGTTTGCGTGTGCATCCAGCATTTGAGCGAAGTCAGAACGGATATCGTACTTGTCCAGATCGAAGTAAACGATGTTGTTCTGCTGCAGCTGTTGCATTTGCAGACGAGCCTGCTCTTCGGAAGACATGTTGCCGTTGCCGCCGTTCGCATCCATACCAGTGCCGGCACCCAGCATGCCTTCGCTGCCGTCATTGCTGGCGTTCTTGTTGGAAGAACATGCCGCAATTGCCATAACAGGCAGAGCAATCATCAGCCCTTTCAGCACTTTGTTCAGTTGCATTTCAATGATTCCTTTACTATTCAATTAATTATTATCACAGATACGGCGACCAGGCAGGGAATTTGACCTGTCCATCAGTTGCCGGAAGACGCGCTTTGAAACGCCCATCTGTAGAAACCAAATTCAGCACGGATCCCATCCCCTGAGAAGAGCTGTAGATTACCATAGTGCCGTTAGGTGCCAGACTTGGCGTTTCATCCAGGAACGTGGACGACAGAACTTGTACGCCTCCCGTTGCCAGATCTTGTTTGGCAATGTGCTGCTGCCCACCGTTGGAGCTGACCATTACCATAAATTTACCGTCGCTGCTGACATCCGCATCCTGGTTCTGCGAACCTTCCCAGGTAATACGTTGTGGCGCACCGCCGTTGATATTCACTTTATAAACCTGCGGACGACCGGCCTGGTCAGAAGTAAATGCCAGGTTCTGGCTGTCCGGGAACCAGGTCGGTTCGGTATTGTTACTGCGACCATCAGTCACCTGGCGGATCTGACCAGAAGCCAAATCCATTACGTACAGGTTCAGGCTACCGGTTTTCGACAAGGCGAATGCCAGTTTGCTGCCGTCTGGCGAGAATGCAGGTGCACCGTTGTGACGCGGGAATGAAGCCACCTGACGTACAGCGCCATTTGCCAGCGTCTGAATAACCAGCGCGGAACGACCGCTTTCGAAGGTCACATAAGCCAGTTTAGAACCGTCTGGTGACCACGCCGGAGACATCAGCGGTTGCGGTGAACGGTGAACGACAAACTGGTTGTAACCGTCATAGTCAGATACGCGCAGTTCATACGGGAACTGACCGCCGTTAGTCTGAACAACGTAGGCAATACGGGTACGGAACGCACCTTTAATACCGGTCAGTTTTTCAAATACTTCGTCACTGGCGGTATGACCAGCATAACGCAGCCACTGCTTGTTCACTTTGTACGAGTTCTGAGCAAGTACAGTACCCGGTGCGCCGCCAGTGTCAACAAGTTGATAAGCAACATTGTAAGAACCATCCGGATTCGGAGTGACCTGACCGACAACCACAGCGTCAATGCCCAGCGCGGACCATGCAGCTGGTTGTACTTCCTGCGCACTACCCGGCTGCTGTGGCAGACGAGCACGATCTAACGGATTAAATTTACCGCTGTTACGCAAGTCAGCAGCAACTATGCCGCCAATATCTTCAGGTGCCGCACCAGGCCCCGCCCACTGGAAAGGAACAACACCAATAGGACGACCGGAATCTACACCGCTGTCGATCACAATGCGGACTTCAGCATGCAGAACTGATGCCCACAGTATGAGAAAACCAAATGCTACTCGTAATGCCTGCTTCATCATATCTCCCTTATCTGGACCGATGGCCCACGATAATTTAGCAGAATGTTAACAAACTAAAATACACAAAACTACCAGAACCCCGTGGCAACCGGTGCCTGATGTTGACCGTCGGAACAGTCAACATCGCGATTACGGTTTGAAGTCCAATGGCGCGTTTTTGAACACTTCATATACTGCCTGGCTTGGTGGTTTCGGGATCTTCGCAAGTTTAGCTGCTGCCAACGCAGCTTGACAAAGTGCGGGATCGCCACCTTCAGGTTTGATATCCAGTAACATACCATCGGGTGCCAGTTTTATGCGCAGCGTACAGGTTTTGCCTGCATAGGACGATGCGTCATAGAACTTACTTTCGATAGCAGATTTAATCTGCCCGGCATAGTTATTGATATCGGCCCCTGATGCGCCATTGTTTTTAGTATTACCACTCCCGGCAGGCGAAGCATTGTTCCCTTTCGCCCCTCCCCCCGTTTTCGGTGCATTCTTACCAGAGCTTAGCTCACCGAAAATATCATCTGCCTCTGCGGCAGCTTTTGCTGCAGCGGCTTTTTCAGCTGCTGCTTTTGCCGCTGCCGCTTTTTTGTCTGCGGCGGCTTTTTCTGCCGCTGCTTTCTTATCAGCTGCTGCCTTTTCAGCAGCCGCTTTTTCTGCTGCTTTTTTGTCGGCTGCCGCTTTCTCTGCTGCCGCTTTCTTATCAGCTCTAAAGCTGC